>JAESGB010000050.1_pt1 | contig 137714 bp, 110 predicted proteins | sample 9266211 | NCBI WGS metagenome assembly JAESGB01 (sample SAMN14514844, study PRJNA621659) | algae metagenome | isolation source: Goleter apudmare HA4340-LM2 and co-occurring heterotrophs from cave wall... | place: USA: Maniniholo cave, Kauai, Hawaii | collected 2009-07-28 | reverse complement strand
TTGGGTCGCCAAATGCTTTTCCTTCCCACTGTTGAGCGTGAATCATTATTGGATTTTCCACCACTTTTTACTCCCCACAACTCCTTCCCTTAGTAGTTTACTAGCACTTGTGTGTACACCGTAGCCCTTTACAAGGGGAGGGTTAGGGTGGGGTAATTCAAGAACTGGTAGTGATTCGATAACTTGTGTGTACACCGTAGCCTTAGCAAGGGGAGGGTTGGGGAGGGGTAAAATTCTATGCAGCTTCACAAATAATTGGTATTACAGCAATTGCTAGTTAAGTGAGGTTTAGCAACAATGTTTTTCAACGCAGAAGGTCGCAGAGTAAAGCGCAGAGGTTTACCTTTCCCGATAATTTCTGTAATTTTGAATTGATTTCTCCCTATTCCTCTGTAACTTTTTCTACTACTTCTGGTACAGGATCATAACCACCTGGATGAAATGGATGACAGCGTGAGATGCGCCGCAGTCCCATCCACCCACCGCGCCAGACTCCAAATCGTTCAATTGCTTGAATTGCATACATCGAACAAGTGGGTTGGAAGCGACAAGTTGGAAGGAACAGTGGCGAAATAAACATCCGGTAGCCGCGAATTAGCCAAATCAATAATAGTTTCATAGCAGTGACATAAATCTAATAAAGTAGTAACAAAGGTCAAAATTGCTAGTAGCGTCTTTGTTGAGTACATTTACCGGCTTAGAGTCAGTTCCCCCTTTATGGCTACAAATTGCCATCATTCTCGTTTGGGTCTTAATTATTTTAGCGATCGCCTGGGTAGTCAATCGTTTCGCCAATGATGATCCAGAAATTGTGCGGAAGATAGTTCATATCGGCACCGGTAACGTCATTTTACTGGCTTGGTGGCTAGATATCCCCGCAAGCATTGGTATTACGGCTTCCGTTGTCGCTAGCGCCATCACCTTATTATCTTACCGATTGCCAATTCTCCCTGGAATTAATAGCGTGGGACGCCAAAGTTTAGGGACGTTTTTTTATTCTCTCAGTTTTGGTGTTTTAATTGCCTGCTTCTGGTACTTGCAACAACCCCAATATGCCGCACTGGGAATTTTGGTGATGACATGGGGAGATGGACTAGCAGCCTTGATTGGACAACGTTTTGGTAAACATAAGTATCAAGTTTTTGGGGGACAAAAAAGCTGGGAAGGTTCCCTGACGATGACCATTGTTAGTTATATTGTCATTAGTTTAATTTTACTGGGCGTACAAGGCAACATCTGGTCAACTTGGCTGGTATCACTGGTAGTAGCAGTAGTAGCTACTGGCTTAGAAGCTTTTTCATTTCTTGGTATTGATAACTTGACCGTCCCTTTAGGGAGTGCTGCTTTGGCATTTTTCTTAATTAATCAGCTGCCAAATATCTAAAGACGAAGCCTCAGTAAGTATTTATAGAACAGAATACATGCGTCAGCCGCCAGAATTCAGTATGAATTCTGTGCGACTGGCGGATAGCGTAGCGTAAAGCCTTCTCTACGAGAGGCTGCGCCAATGCTTAGAGCGAGTCCGCGAGCGTCTGAATATTGGTTCAAAACCGAGGGGAATTGTGGGCGAAAAAAATTAAAATATTTTCACCTTAAAACTCTATCCCTTTATGGGTAGAGTATTCTGAATACTGACTCCTTTTTATTTACACAAAACCTATTAGTTATTTTCTTTTTCGTTAACATTAACTCTAATTTCTGTTGCACGTATCTACCCGCATACTGTGGGTTCTGATAAGCTGCTAGTCAATACTGATAAATGCTGACTTCTGACTGATTGATCTCGGCAACAATGGTCAGACTTCTTACATATAACAATTTAGCACCAATTTTAGTGAGGATTTAAAAAAAATAATACTAAGATTCAGTAAAGCTTCTGTACTTAATGGATACTGTGTAATATGATTTTGTGTAGATAACGGAAAAAACAGTATACTCATATACGACAGGTGAATTTTTTCTTCATCGCAATCAGAGAAAAAATCCAGTGCGTTCCAACGATAAAAAGGGTTAATACTCAGAACCATTGAGTAGTTATACTGGCGTAATAATCAGTGTGGTTTTGTACTGCTTTTTCAGATTCGCAAATTCAAGGAAGAATCTATGATGTACTGTGGAGTTTGCGATCGCTTAGGCGGCGCAGTGTATCAAAGACAAATATTATCAATACTGCTGAACCTGATAGATAGCCCAGTACCTAGTTGTTTGAAAAGTCTAAATTAACACCAGCCCCGGCGATTAGAAATTGCGCGCCACTTGCTACAAGTCGGGAAACCCGCCCAAAGCAGTGGCTTGGCTATACAGACAAAACCGGCCTTTGCAGGTTTCAAATCCTTGATTTTGTGTTAGACCAGGTCGGTGGACTTTGCCTGTGTAGTAGCGAATTATATTCACCCAAAACTTTTCAAACATGCTCTAAGTCCCACCAACGGTTTTAAACCTTCGTCTAATAGCCAAAGTCATCTCAAAGATGACTAATATTCTTGATACTTAGTCCATTTTAATGGACTTATGCTGTGAGACTGGGATTGAAAATTCCAGGCGGAATGTAGGTTTTACCGACTTGTATGTACACGGTAGCCGAAGTTCGGAGATGCGTAAGTCCTAATTAGCCTGTTGGGAATTTCCATATATCAAACTGGATTCATAGATTTAAATTCCAACCGATAACTAGTTTTCTCTTGGAGGTTATCCCATGACAACAGTTTTGTACCCACAGAATACGGGCGAAAAGCTCATCTATACCTTGGGAGAGTCACTCTCAGAAAGGGAACTGCAAAGCTGTTTGACAGCTATGGAAATTGTCGAGCCGACAATCACCAAGCAGTTCTGGGAATCGGCACAGACAAACCCTGGTATATACATAATTCTTACAGGTAAAGTCCGATTATCAGATAGCGCTGATAATTTAATAACTACCCTCTCTGCTGGGTCATCATTTGGGGAATTAACTCTATTTCCTCAAGAAAACTTTATTCCCTATGTTGCGAGAGCTTCGGCAAACTTAGAACTGGGCTATTTTCGGCAAGAGGTTTTGCAAGGATTGATAGACCAATATCCCAACATCAAACAACACCTGTTTGCTCGTGCAGAACTTTGGGATTTACTACTATTATGTCGCCAAAACTCCCAATTTCCACCACACGTGTCCCAAGTAGAAGCCTTCTTCAAAGCCTTGTCCCTATTTGAGCGTCATGATTTGGTAGATGATTCAGTAAATGCACAGATAACTCTAGAAAGTAAGTTATGGTTGCTACGTAAAGGACAACTGCAACATTCTGATGGACACACTTTAACACCAGGTAACATCTATGCAGAACCCAAGCATGGTAGTTGGCAAGTACAACAACCAGCGATCGCATATATTCTTAAGCAATCTAACTGGCAACTAGCCCTAGAAAACTATCCAGAATTAGCCTCATTCCTTGATCCCCAAGAATGCCCAAACACCACAATTCATCATCAGCGCCGTAAAAACCGACCGCGAACAGAGCATCTAGAACCTCAAAGTAAGATCATCGCTTTTCCCCAAAAAGTACAAGAATCAACACCACAGCCCCAAAAATCACGCCCTTACTTTCCTAGCCCAAAAGTCCAAGTGGGTCACTGGTGGGGACGCCTCACCAAGCGTTATCCCTACTATGCCCAACAAAGCGCCTCAGACTGTGGTTGTGCTTGCTTAGTGATGATTGGCCGCTATTGGGGTAAAAACTTCAGCGTCAACCAGTTGCGGGATATGACTAATGTTGGTCGTAGTGGCGCGTCCTTGAGTGCGATCGCCGCCGCCGCCGAAAACATCGGTTTTGCCAGCCGTCCGGTAAAAGCCACCCTAGATAAACTCGCCGAACAATCACTCCCAGCGATCGCTCATTGGGAAGGTAATCACTTCATCGTTGTCTATGAGATCACTAGCAAAACAGTGATTGTGGGTGATCCGGCTATTGGTCAACGTACTCTCACCCGCAAGGAATTTGTGGCTGGTTGGACTGGTTATGCATTACTTTTGCAACCGACATCTTTACTCAAAAATGCCCAAAATCAAGATGTGGGTTTGTGGAAGTTTGTGGAGTTAGTCAAACCCCACTATAAGGTGCTGTTAGAAGTCTTTATCGCTTCCTTGATCATCCAGTTATTTGGGCTGGTCACGCCGGTGTTCACTCAGTTATTACTAGACCGGGTGTTAGTGCAACGCAGCCTTGCTACTCTTAACGCCGTCGGTTTGGGGATGATCGTTTTTGGGTTGTTCAGCATTGCCATGAACGCAGTACGGACATATCTCTTGGCCCACACCGCCAACCGGATTAGCATCTCTCTTTTGGTAGGTTTTATTAAACATACCTTCCGCTTACCTCTTGCCTATTTTGAGTCACGCTACGTTGGGGATATCATTTCCCGCATCCAAGAAAACCAGAAAATTCAGAGCTTCTTGACCGGTCAAGCCCTGTCTATTGTTCTAGACATGCTGACACTAGTCGTCTATCTGAGCCTAATGTTTTGGTATAGCTGGAAAATGGCATTATTTGTCCTAGTTACCGTGCCACCATTTTTCATTCTGGCGCTGGCTAGCACAAGTATTTTACGCCGCATTTCCAGAGAAATTTTTAATGCTGGGGCTAAAGAAAACAGCTACATTATCGAATCTCTCACAGGCATTCGCACCGTTCGCTCCTTGGCAATTGAACAAACCGTGCGCTGGCGTTGGGAGGAACTGCTCAATGATTTAGTTAAAAAAGCCTTTAATGCTCAAGTAATTGGAATTCGCCTCTCAATGCTCAGTGGTGCAATCAACACCTTTACCAGTGCAGCATTGATGTGGTTTGGAGCCTGGCAGGTAATTCAAGGCGAACTGACAGTTGGACAATTAGTTGCTTTTAATATGTTGGTGGGTAACGTCTTGGGGCCCTTCCAAAGGTTTTCCCAACTGTGGAATCAATTCCAAGAAATCATTATCTCCGTCGAACGTCTCAATGATGTCTTAGAAGCGGAACCAGAAGAAGACCTGCAAACTAAACCCCGCAAGACTCTAGGTAGACTCCGTGGTCACATTCGCTTTCAGAATGTCACCTTTCGCTATCACCCAGAAAGTAAAACTAACGTTTTAGAAAATGTCAATTTTGAAATTAAGCCAGAGCAAATGGTCGCCCTCGTGGGACGCAGTGGTTCTGGGAAAACAACCCTGAGTAAGTTAATTTTGGGTTTATATCCAGCGACAGACGGCAAAGTCTTGATTGACGGTCATGATGTGAATGGGCTATCTCTGCGATCGCTCCGTTCTCAAGTAGGTGTTGTAGACCAAGATACATTCCTTTTTGGCGGCACTATTCGGGAAAACATTTCTATTGCTCATCCAGAAGCCACTTTAGACGACATCATCCAAGCAGCAAAACTGGCTGGAGCCGATGAATTTATTCAAAAATTGCCACTAGGCTACGAAACCCAAATTGGTGAAGGCGGCGGTATGCTTTCTGGTGGACAACGCCAACGCCTAGCCATTACCCGCGCCTTGTTAGGAAATCCTCGATTATTACTGTTTGATGAAGCGACAAGTCACCTCGACTCAGAATCAGAGCGCATTATTCAAAATAACCTCAAAACAATCCTCAAAGGGCGCACCAGTGTGATCATTGCCCATCGTCTTTCCACAGTACGCAACGCCGACTTAATCTTGGTTTTAGATCAAGGCGTTCTTGTAGAAAGCGGCACTCATGACGAATTAATCGCCAAACAAGGACATTATTACTATCTCAATCAACAACAACTAGGTCAAGTGGGATCAGAGGTATTGGCTACTGTGCAGATGTAGCACTGCTACCTCTCCCCCTTGTCCCGTGACATCTATCATACATACCGGAGAAAAACCATGCCTGCCGCATCTCCTTATACTTCATCTCCCCTTCCCAAAGAAGAGCGGAACGAGTATCAAGACTACAAATATCAACAACCTATAGAGGTTGAAACCCAGACAGAAATATTAGATGACAACCAAGACGCAACCAGCGACTTATTTTATGGCACAGAAGAGTTATTAGATGCCTTACCTCAGATCTGGACACATGGGGTATTGTATGCATTGATCGGCTTTGCAGTTCTCGCCTTACCTTGGGCTACACTCTCCAAGGTGGATGAAACCGGTACCGCTAGAGGACGGATAGAGCCAAAAGGTGCAACCCAAAAATTAGACTCTCTAGCTGGTGGGAGTGTGAAAGCTGTCAACGCTAAAGAAGGAGATATAGTCAAATTAGGCCAGGTTTTACTAGAACTAGAATCTGATATCTTGCAAACAGACCTGCAACAGACAAAAAGCAAATTAGAAGGGCTACAAAATCGGCGATCGCAATTGGAACTACTCAAAAACCAATTGCTCCTTTCAATTGGGGTCTTAGAGCAACAAAATCAGTTTCAAGAATTAGAAAAACTGGCTCAATTTAACCAAGCGCAGCAAAATCTTGACGCCAAACAAAGTATTTACAACTTACAAAAGTTAGAAAGACAAGCCTTACTCAATCAGGTGCAGCAACAAATTAACACTGCTGTAAATGACCAAAAAGCAGCTAGAGATCGGTTGAGTATAGATTCTCGTCAAGTCCAACGCTTTAGCCAACTCGTCGAAGATGGTGCTGTTTCCGCCACCCAAATTGACCAACTCAAAAAAGAAGAGCAAGAAAGTAAGCGACTTTACGAAAGAGCTAAATCTGACATTACCCAAGCAAAATTCCGTTTAACTGAAGAACAAAATCGTTATCAATCAATCATTAGTCAGTTAGAGTCTGATATCAAACAAGCAAAACTCCGCCTACAAGAAGCCCAAAGTAGTGCTCAAGGCGTCGCGCAAGCCGGGAAACTCGCTATCCTCAGAAGTCAAGAACAACTCAAAGACCTACAAGCACAAATAGCCGCAGTGCGATCGGAAATTGCTCAGACTCAAAGCCAGATGACATCCATTAGACTGCAATTACAACAACGCATAGTGCGATCGCCTATTGATGGTGTAATTTTTGAGTTACCAGTCACTAAACCAGGTGCAGTAGTCCAACCAGGACAAAGAATTGCCCAAATAGCACCGAAAAACACCGACTGGGTACTCAAAGCCCAAATGCCTAGCCAAGATAGCGGTTTCTTAAAAGTAGGAATGCCAGTCAAAGTCAAGTTTGACGCCTATCCTTTCCAAGAGTATGGGATCGTGCAGGGAAAAGTTGCCTGGATTTCTCCTGACTCAAAAATTAGCCAAACATCCACAGGTAACTTCGGTGTTTATGACTTAGAAGTCACCCTAGAACAACAATATGTCCAAAATGGCAACAAACGTATCCTCCTCACCGCCGGTCAAACAGCAAATGCTGAAGTCATCATTCGCCAGCGACGTATAATTGACTTTGTGTTAGATCCCTTTAAGAAGTTGCAAAAAGGCGGTTTAGAGATGTAGTCCATTCGTCTACTTCTCGCTCTCCCTAGCTAAATCCCCAACTTTTTGGAAAAGTTACTGACCTCACAATCTACTAACTAACACTACACCAGGAGCACAGGTATGCACCCCATTGACCTCATGAGAAAATACGACTGGACTTACCGTGACCTAGCCATAGAATTTGGAGTTTCAGAAGTTGAAGCCAGACGTTGGGGATTTAGAAAAACTGCTACCAACTATCGAAACCCGCCACTGATGGCTTACAAACTAGCAGAAAAAATTGATAAGGAATTATCATCTATATTTGTGTCAGTATAGAACCATTGTGACCTAGACCTCACTTCAAATTTGGGTTTTAATAAGGAGTCGAAGCTTTGTCTTGATATAGCTTGTATCCCACATTCCGCAAGTTAGTTAGCAAAAGAAATAATCCTGGCAACAAAGACCACCAAAAAGCTGAATCATCTAACATTACATTGCAAAATATTTAGAGATGAATCCCATAGGTAAAGAACACCTGATGGAGGAAACAGATCATGTCCGAACATCTGACCATTTCAACATCAGATATAGTTAATAGCCTTAAATATTCTTGTCAGATACCTGATGTAGTAGAGAAAATCGCATCACATCGCATTATCGTAAAAACAGCCCAGGAACTAGGAATTACAGTCACACCAGAAGAACTACAACAGGAAGGAGATGACTTACGCCTAGCGAAGAAGTTAGTTAAAGCTAAAGACACATGGACTTGGTTAGAGAAACACCATCTGTCTGTGAATGAGTTTGAGGAATTGCTCCATCACAATATTATTTCTAAAAAATTAGCAAACCACTTATTTGCTGCTCAAGTCGAAAAGTTATTTTATGAACACCAACTAGACTATATAGCATCTGTTACCTATGAAGTCCTCTTGGAAGATAAAGACTTAGCTTTAGAGCTTTTTTATGCTCTAGAAGAAGGCGAAATCACTTTCCCAGAAATCGCTCGTCTATATATCCCAGAACTAGAACTTCGTCGTACTTATGGATATCAAGGAGTGCGACACCGCAAAGATTTTCGCCCAGAAATCGCAGCCGCAGTATTTGCAGCTAAAGCACCACAAGTCCTCAAACCGATTACAACTCCCAAAGGAGTGTATTTAATCTGGGTAGAAGAAATCATCCAACCCCAATTAGATGAACAGTTACACCAAAAAATCATTACAGAATCATTTTCTAATTGGTTAAAACAACAAGTCGAGGCTGTTAAAGTTGTCACCCAGCTAGATACAGAGGTGAATTTACCTCCACAAAAAGAGCTACTACAACAGGCTTAAATTTACTAATCACTCATTGATTTTTGAAAAAATCAGTACACTCGATTAATTGGACAGTTTTATTTTTTCTGCCATTATTTTACTATCGTAAAGGTATTATTTAAAGCATTAATTCATTTTGAAATTTTTGACTTCCCTAAACTTCATGGATATGGTGTTTTTTCATGAATTCTGAATGCTGACTCCTGAGTTCTGAATTCTGTTCGATAAATGATTTAGGATTGCTATCTGTATTAATAAGGCTCAGTTGTAAATTTCATGACTGAGTCTAATTTTATGCATATTTATCAGTGATAATTTAATCATTAAAAGCAATTTTATTCATTTGTGACAAAGTGGCTAAAAAACTATTGTTACTAGCCAAAATGGCGATACAAAGATAATTTACTTAGCTATATTGATATCAACAACTCAAACAGAGTTGAGCAAGTAAACAAGGAGCAAACGCAATGGTTATTTCTGATTTGAATTACTTGGAAGCTACTAACGAAGAAATCATCGGTGGTCGTGGTCGTGGTCGCGGTCGTGACGACTTCAAGTTTAAAAAAGAAATTGATACCGATGTAAAAGTACGTCTGGATGTCAAAAAAGATGTTGACTCAAAAGTTTACGTCAAAGGAAACCTAGCTGATGCTGAAGCTTATGCTGAAGCTTATGGAGATGACAGCTTGGCTGAAACTCTTACTACATCCTATGCTGACGACTACTATGTTGAAGCATACTCTGGTTCTATCAGTGCTGTTTACTAATTCTCTATTAGCGAATTAGTGAGTTGAAAAGAATCTTGCAAGATTTTCAAAAAACGCTGAAAGCTTGAACAAGCTTTCAGCATTTACTGAATTGCAAAAAGGCTTGATTATGAGCAGATTAAAAATTGGCGACCTAAATTTTTGTGAACCAGTTAGTGGTAGTCAAGTTCAAGGTGGACTTAATTCATCATGGCAATTTTTAATTAGTTATATCGGTGAAAAGTTTCAATCAAAAACATTCTCGGATAGACAGAATGATGTTGGAATTGAAGGTTATATCGACAAAGATGGTTATGCCATAATCGGCTTAAGTCCTGATGATAAAAAACAATTTATTGGATTAGTTAGACGAAGTGAAGATGGTGGAATTATTGCCATGAATTATACCAAAATTGTCAAGCAATCCACTATTCAGCATGATGATTTGATTCCATGATAATTTTACGCAATCAAATCAGAGAGATTATTATTTTCCTCAACAAAAATAAGTGGCATTAATATCATGACTCAGCAGAAAGTTGTGGTTAAACGCATAGTCTCAAGGGATGGTAAAGTTATTGCTGAATCAAAAAGCGTAATCGAAACATCAGGTGATGATGAAGGTGAGACTAGTCAAAGTGTTTCTGTAAACATTTCATCTGGTAATAGCTCTAGCAGTTATGCAAGGTCAATTTCTAGTACTTCTTCAACATCTAACAGACAAAACCTGCCTTTGCAGGTTTCAAATCCTTGATTTTGTGTTAGACCAGGTCGGTGGACTTTGCCTGTGTAGTAGCGAATTATATTCGCCCAAAACTTTTCAAACATGCTCTAAGGTAAATTGCTTAAATTCATCCACTTTTTGAGCACAAATAAAAAAACAGGCGAGAAGACTTATGCTGATAATCAACGATTTGTCCTCTTTAGTGAATGTTTCAGAAAACGAGTTGATCTTAGGTGGTGCTAGTTTAACTGTGACTGCTGATGCTGTTGGTGTAGGTGATCAAAGTTACGCTGACACTTATACAGACATTATAATAAAGGAAAAGAAGAACGGTAAAATTAAGGCTAAAGGTATCGCAGAAGCGATCGCATATGGTGACGACTACGCCGAGGTTGGAGTCGATTACATTGCTGATGGCTTGACCATAACAAAGGAAAAATTGAAGATAAAAGAATACAAAGACGGCTCTATATCTGCAAGACTTAAGGTAAAAGGGGTTGGTTGATCAGCTAATGATACTTGATAGCCAGATATCTACCCCATAATTGCCCGTGTCGTCAGTCGTGCCTATGCAGAAGGGGTGCAAGTCCAGGCGGGAAATAACATTGGTTACTATGGCCCCTATGAAAGGCTATTGCGGGGACGGGGTAACGAGTCTGTATTTTCATGGAGTCATCCCGTATTGAGACACCAAAAATAAAAAATCTGCGATCGCTTGTTTTCTAACTCTACAAAATCAGAGCGATCGCATCATCCTTGCAGTGATATTAAATAATTGGGCATATTGAATTTCAACTATTTTTTTTAATATGCCCAATGACGCCAGTTTGCTTAAGTCGGGAAACCCGCCCACGCAACTGGCTCACCAATGCCCTATTCCCAATCTTCATGAGTATATTTAATATCTCACATAACGACCAGAAACCCAACGCCGACCATATCGCGTGTTTACCCAATATCCACGAATCCACCTTTGGCGAACAACTCGACGAATAATCACAACACGGGGTCTTTGTACCCTCTGTATGACAATGACCTTTGCGGCTGATGCTGGTGTTGAGAAAGAACTCAGTAACAATGGTACAGCAAGTAACGTACTAGCAATAATACCTTTCATCAACAAATCTCCTGTTAATTTAGCTTGGTTAAGTTGTCTACAGTTCTGCTAAAGAAATTGTGAATCGCTCCGCTTTCATTCAATAAATAATCATTGGGTGGTATTGCTGATTTACACAACTTAATTAGAGTGTTGTAGTTATGCTTAATATAAGGAAAACCAATAGAAATAAACTTCTGAAAAAAGTCGCTATGGCCAGAAGACTTAAGTTATGGATTTAATTTAGACTCAATATGTAGCTGTAGTAAGACTTTAGTTAGATGTGAAGGATGGTAATCCAATCACCATTTACTAAAGCGATCGCACCACCAGGAAAGGGATCGGTTTGAGAACGGTTTGGTGCGGTAATTAAAGCTGTTAATTTTTCGATGTGTTCAAAACTGGGGGCGTCAGGCAGTAGTTGCTGTAACACTTGCCGCATTACCCGACGTTGCAATGCTAGGGGTGCTCTTTGCAGTATCCGTCGATTTAACCGCAAGAGGAGATTTGCGGAAGATAAGGAATATCTTACTTCCTCGTCTACCTCATCTCCTTGTGGACTGAGCGGAGTCGAAGTCCACGTCTTATCCGTCGCTTCTTCCCGCAACTTCTCGGCTACTTGCTCTAAATATTCGACTTCTGCTTGTAGGAGTTCTGCTGTTTGAGCGAGGGCTGATTCTACTTGGGGATTGAAATTTTCTTGTAAATATGGCACTAGTTCTTGCCGAATGCGGTTGCGGACATATTTAACATCTTCATTGGTAGAATCTTCCCAAACAGGTAGTTGAAATTCTTGACAAAATTGCCCTGTTTCTTTGCGGGCGATTTCTAAAAGTGGGCGTACTAATGTAATGTTTGTAGTCAGTGGACGTTGCCAAGTCAGTGCTTGTAAACCATCAGCACCAGTCCCACGTATTAAGTTATAGATGAGGGTTTCAGCGCGATCGCTCTTCGTGTGTCCTGTAACAATATATTGGTAATGATTTGCTTGGGCGATCGCACTTAATGCTTGATACCGCCAATTGCGCGCCGATGCTTCGCTATTTACAGGCTCTTTTGCTATTTCTAAATAAAAATTTTTATCCCAAGTTTTAGCTAAATTTTCTACATGTTGAGCATTTGCTTGGGAGTCAGCACGCCAGCGATGATCGCAGTGAGCAATACCTAAATCCCATCCCCATTTTAGTTGCAAATCTGACAGGATTTTGATTAAGCACAGAGAATCCTGCCCACCAGAAACAGCAACTAATAACCGTTGATTCCGCTCAAATAAGTGGCGCGATCGGATGGTACGATGGATTTTTGCATGTAGGGGAGTCCATACCATGTTGAATTTTGAGTTTATCCTACTGCAAAGTCAGTGTAATGTCGAAATTTTGGTGGGTCAAATCCTAAAACGATGTCCTGTTTAGGAACACCGAGTTCAACCAATTTATTGGCAATGCCAACTTCTGTACCATCCTGTTGAATCCAAATTTTGCCAATTTTGTGGAAAGCATCTCTGGCAGACATGCTGGAATTTCGATTTGTTGTTTACAAATCCCCTCTTCATTTGTGGAGAGGGGGATTACACTTTTAAAAAAACCAACCGTAAGAATGCAAACCTTTACCTAAAAAGTTCACACCCAGGTAGCAAATCCAAACAACAACAAAGCCAGCAGTGGCTAAAATTGCCGGACGACGCCCTTGCCAACCACGAGTAATTCTAGCGTGGAGATATGCAGCAAAGACCAACCAAGTAATTAAAGCCCAGGTTTCTTTTTCATCCCAACTCCAATAAGAACCCCAAGCTTCGTTAGCCCAAACCCCACCAGCAATAATGCCAATTGTTAATAGGGGAAATCCTAGTCCAATAATGCGGTAGCTAATGTTGTCTAAGGTTTCAGCAAGGCTGAGGCGCTGGGGTGAAAGGGGTTCAGCGTTTTTTAAAAAAACCAACCGTAAGAATGCAAACCTTTACCTAAAAAGTTCACACCCAGGTAGCAAATCCAAACAACAACAAAGCCAGCAGTGGCTAAAATTGCCGGACGACGCCCTTGCCAACCACGAGTAATTCTAGCGTGGAGATATGCAGCAAAGACCAACCAAGTAATTAAAGCCCAGGTTTCTTTTTCATCCCAACTCCAATAAGAACCCCAAGCTTCGTTAGCCCAAACCCCACCAGCAATAATGCCAATTGTTAATAGGGGAAATCCTAGTCCAATAATGCGGTAGCTAATGTTGTCTAAGGTTTCAGCAAGGCTGAGGCGCTGGGGTGAAAGGGGTTCAGCGTTTTCGATGGGGGTTGTGAGTACTGCTGTGTCTAAAACAGCAGTGTTACTGTTACCGTTGTTATTGCTTTCAAAACGTACAAAGCCATTATTTTCCACAGATGATGCTGCGGTTTCAGTAAGTAATTCGCCTGCTTTGCGTAACTGATAACCGTTGCTGCGGTAGCCGCCATTCCCAACAGAACTGCCTTGTAATTGGATATTTTGACCGCGAGTGACCACGAGAAATGCGATCGCTAACAATGAACCTACCATCAAAGCAGCATAGCTCAACATCATCACACTCACATGCATCATCAGCCAATTCGACTTTAAAGCAGGTACTAGGGGTTCTGCTACTTGCATTTGAGATGGTAGTGTCAAGGTGGCAAAAGCCGTGATGCACATCGCCACGGGGGCGGTAGCTACTCCCACCAAGCGGCTACGGCTGCTATTCTCAGCAATTAAGTGAACGGCGGTAATTCCCCAAACTAAGAAAAACAGGGACTCATACAGGTTACTCAAAGGAAAATAGCCTGCTTCTAACCATCTTGCCCCTAACATAGTAGCTATGCACAAATTAGCGATCGCCATCCCAGCTGTCCCCAAAGCGGCTATCACGGGCAGACTTGGAAAAGCCGCCCCTACCCAATACACCAGCATTGTCAGGAATAAGACGGCAAAGGAGGCATTGTCTAGCCAATTCTGGAGTACAACCAGATTCATAAAGTCTTCTCCCCAGTTGATTCTTTAAAATATAGATTCTGACTGTTCTGATCCTATATGGTTAAGAGGGTACAGGAAATTAGTTATTCGTTATTCTTCTCATCTCATTTGCGTCATGGTGATTTAGTTGCAGATGGTGTAGCTGTAGACAGAGGAGTAACACCGTTACTAAAACGATTTTTTGAACTAGCCGAAGATTCAGCCTTTTTGAGAGCTAGAAAAACGTCATAGCGGTTACTGCGACTATCGCTAACCGCAGTTGTCACCCCGATGGAGCGTGTTACTGTTAGCCAAGTTTGCTGATTAGGAAATAAGGTTGGTAAAGGAAAATTTTTCGCCGTCCGTTCCACATCTAAGAAAAACTGACCATTAGTCGGATTGGGTTCTGGAGGTACGGTTTGTTGGAAGGGGAGTGTACTGGCTAATGTGTAATTGGGCTGGGGCACTATTTTATCGGTAATGGGAGCACCCACGACTAAAAATGCGACATCACCATCTAACCAACCATGAGTAGCTGTTTGAGTCCCAAAAGGTCCAATCCAGTTGACAACTGGTTTACCTGCAACTTTCCCCTGTTGAATTTGGAATTGAAATTGATTTTTCATCACTTCATCCAACTGTTTTAGGGATTTTTCTGCTGATGGGCGATCGCTGGCCTTTACCATAAATAGAAAACCAGCCCGAAAATCGTCTGGTGAGTCTGCTGTTGGGGTATTGGGAATCACCGAAACAGAAAACTCACCTTTCATCCAACTGAGCAAATCCCGCTCTAAATCGAGTTCAGTTAAGGATTTAATCCCACTTCTTAGCTGTTCTGGTGTGATTGGCGACAGGGGATTTCCCTGGGAGGTTAAAACATAGTTTTCCCATGACCGATATAAGTTACCACCAGATAACATCATTAAGGTTTCTGCTGGTATGCGGTTTTGCATATTCCCAGCTTTGTTTTCCACCTTGAGCACGCGCTGGCTATTGGGATTCAGCCAAGAAATACCTTTTAGCCTGATTCCTTCTGGTTCCAAGGTCACTGTTCCGGCTAAACCCTGGTTATTTTGCAGTTGAGCTAATACCTGTGCAGGTAATTGGCGGTTGGGAGCAGCCGCAGCTATTTTTGCCGCTTTGGGTACATTCACATAAAACTGGGCAAAGGTTTGGTAATTAGCAATTTTAGGGAAATTCTCGGCAAAGCCTCCTGTTGTAGCTAGGGATGCTTGATTTTTGTAAGCGTCAATTGCTCTCTCTGTAGCCTTGGGATGATCAGTGATTACTAAAAAGCGACCATCTAATAATGTCGCTGAGAGGTTTTCCCCAGTTGCTCCATCAGTCTGTTTAATGGGGAATCCTTGGTAGGTGCGGTCAATCCATTGACCTTGTTTGCGAGTTTTGGGCTGTGCCAAAATGCTTTTGGCTTTTTCGGAATTTTTCACCGGCAAAACCATGACTATTGACTGCTGATTACTATCAGGATCGACAGACGTAGCCACTGGTTTAGCTGGACTTTTTTGGGGTGTCAAAATTGCGATCGTGACTTTGTCACCCACCCAAGGTTGAATATCTTTCTGGAAGTTGTAACCATTATTGGTGAGCAGGCGATCGCGTAGCTGTATTAAACTTTTATCCAGTTCTGCTTGGGTTTCTTTTGTACCAAACTCCCTTAACTTCTGCCATTCCTTCGGATCTGTACTTAAGGAAACTGCAAACAAGGCATCTTGAGGAATAATATTTGCACCGACTGGCAAATCTCTGGAAAATGGTTGTCCTTGGGTTAATAGCCAGTATGCCGCACTCCCCACACCAATCAATAATCCAGCAGCCGAGAGTGTCAGCACCAAAGATGGTTTCTTATTTTTCTGCTTGGGAACAGACACAACAGGCAGTGTCATTGAAACCTATACCTCATACTTGCAAACTGATTACTTACTTGATTTAGTTAAATAAATCAATAGCTTTACCCATTCGTTAGGGTAACTAATTACATCAACTTTTCTATCTTAGATGTTAATGATACTTCGTTCATCAACCTTTCCTAGTCTTTCAATTTAATCAACAACAGTTGCGATCATGCTTGATGCTCCTGCTGGAGCACCCTTTTTCGTGAGCGATCGCCAACTCAAATAATTGGGAATTAACGCCAAAAAATCCTGAAAATCCCTGCTAAATTCAAGTTATATGAACTTATTATTAATTTTTGCTAATTATTTACCATTTAAATTTAGCCAGAACCCAAATGTCCCACCTCTTTGAGCTTTTTACTGATTCATGGAATTTAGCTGCATGGAACCCAAATATTTAGTTAAATAAGGCGAAAAAACCTCATAAATCAACGTCAAAGGTTGTCCATGATGCCAAAACAAATAATGGCGACCCCAAAAAGGCCCGGTTTCTGCAAAACCTGACTCTAGTGCAGCTGAGTAACCATAGTAAATTCCTTGCACATCACGATATAATTCTGTGCGGAGACGCGCTAAACTTGCCCAAATCGGCAATGAGCGGTTTTGTAAATACTCATCCACATGGCTAGCCTCCCACCATGAGGTCGCATAGGCTAATCTTTGACCAGATGCAGTCCGCAACCACACCTGACGTCGCAGTCGTGGCCCTGGTACAGCCTGAATTAAGTCGGGAGCAGCATCTAAATCTACACCAATCAAAGACATATCAATGACATCCACTTCTGTGGGTTCACCCGTGAGCAATTCTAAGTGTCTGGTTGGGGAACCATCGCCTAAAAGCAGCAATTGCCAAGCTGGTGCTAGCTGAGTGTGTGGTAAACCTTTTTGAATGACTTTCTCCTCACCTTGCCAAATTGGCGTGAGGCGATGCCAAGCTACTGGCAAAGTAGAGTTGTTGCTGGACGTAAAAGTTGCAGTCAATGTTCGTTACAAAAGTTCATCTATTTCTATGAAAGCATAAAAAAATAGCAACATGGGGCATTGGGGAGCCAGTTGCGTGGGCGGGTTTCCCGACTTAAGCAAACTGGCGTCATGGGGCATTGTAATTTTGAATTCCCCGCAAGATCTGAATCTTGACCCCATAAAATAAAAGCCAACGGTGTGCTGGCTTTTTGACCATTCACCATTGACTTTTGACTTGATATTTAAAAATGCGGATGGCGAGACTCGAACTCGCAAGGCAAAGCCACACGCCCCTCAAACGTGCGCGTATACCAATTCCGCCACATCCGCATGGGTTGTCTAAATAGAAAATATAGCATAAATTTTCTCGTGGTAGATACCAGACTGACAGAAATGTGGTGACTCCACAAGTGATATTAAAAAGGGTAGAGCGATCGCTAGCCGCATGGAGCCGTAAAAAGCAGCAGGGAGCCAGGGAAAATGATCCGCCTATCTGCTCCTGATCCTGCTACTTGTTGACTCTACTCAGGATGAGGCTTGGGAATCTCCTGTCATAATTTGAAATAAGGCGAAAGCTATTGTTGCAAGTTGAATGGGAGAGAATGTCAATCTACTGGTACTGATATCGAAGCTAAAAAATGAAGTTTGATAAAATATTAATTGCCAATCGGGGAGAAATTGCCCTTCGCATTCTCCGAGCCTGTGAGGAAATGGGAATTGCGACGGTTGCTGTTCACTCCACTGTTGACCGAAATGCTCTACACGTCCAACTTGCTGATGAAGCAGTTTGCATTGGGGAACCTGCAAGCAGTAAAAGTTACTTGAACATTCCCAATATAATTGCTGCTGCCTTGACACGTAATGCCAGTGCCATTCATCCTGGTTATGGCTTTTTAGCAGAGAATGCCCGGTTTGTAGAAATCTGTGCCGACCATCACATTGCCTTTATTGGCCCCACTGCCGAAGCTATCCGCTTGATGGGGGATAAATCCACTGCCAAAGAAACCATGCAGAGGGCTGGTGTGCCAACTGTACCAGGCAGTGAAGGATTGGTAGAATCCGAGGAGGAAGGCCTGTCACTGGCTAAGGATATTGGTTATCCAGTGATGATTAAAGCCACAGCAGGTGGTGGTGGTAGGGGGATGCGTTTAGTGCGTTCTGAAGACGAATTCGTCAAACTCTTTCTAGCTGCTCAAGGGGAAGCAGGCGCAGCCTTTGGCAATTCCGGCGTTTATATAGAAAAATTTATTGAGCGTCCCCGCCACATTGAATTTCAAATTCTGGCCGATAATTACGGCAATGTGATCCATTTAGGTGAACGGGATTGCTCAATCCAGCGTCGTAATCAAAAACTCTTGGAAGAAGCTCCTAGCCCAGCTTTGGATGCAGACCTGCGGGATAAAATGGGACAAGCTGCGGTAAAAGCTGCCCAATTTATTAACTACACTGGGGCAGGGACAATCGAATTTCTGCTAGATAGATTCGGTAAGTTCTACTTTATGGAAATGAACACCCGGATTCAAGTCGAACATCCCGTAACAGAGATGATCACGGGGATAGACTTGGTTGCTGAACAAATCCGGATTGCTCAAGGGGAAAGATTGAAACTTACCCAAGAGCAAGTAGTTTTGCGGGGTCATGCGATTGAGTGTCGTATCAACGCCGAAGATCCCGACCACGATTTTCGCCCTTCTCCTGGCAAAATTAGTGGCTATCTTCCTCCTGGTGGCCCTGGCGTAAGGATTGATTCTCATGTTTATACCGATTACCAAATTCCTCCCTACTATGACTCTCTCATCGGTAAGTTAATTGTTTGGGGGCCAGACCGCTCTACAGCCATTAACCGGATGAAACGAGCATTACGAGAGTGTGCCATCACTGGATTACCTACCACTATTGGATTTCATCAAAGAATTATGGAAACCCCACAGTTTCTACAGGGTAATGTTTATACCAGTTTTATACAGGATATCAAAAGCTAGGGAATAGGCAATGGGCATAGGGCAATAGTTTTTTCCATTACCAATGCCCCATGCCCTAACTTACACGAGACAACATGGTCAGTAAACCTTGCTGTCCTAGGAGAATCTCCCGTAACAAGCTGAAAATTCCCACCCAAATGATGGGAGTGATATCTACTCCGCCTATGGGTGGGATCAGCTTTCGCAACAGCACTAAAAAGGGTTCAGTGGGCCAAGCTATTAAATTCATGGGGAACCGATTCAAATCCACTTGAGGATACCAAGTGAGAATGATGCGGAAAATAAACAAAAATATCATCAACCCCAATAAAGGGCCGAGAATCCAAGCAGTCACGTTAACACCAGTCATCGGTTTGAGCTACTATCTGTGAACACAGAAAAAACTTGGGTGCAAGCCAAATAAATTTAAGGTTTGTAAAGCATTGTCTATAATTTTAGCTAAATGCTGCCACTTCCTCTGGGAAATCGAAAAGCCAACACGCACAAGCATGAAATCAAGGATTTGTATGGGCAGTTTTAATTGCTGAACTCCTTTTTAAAGGCTTCTCAAGGAAGTGATACACCATTAGAATTATGATGAAGTGTGTAAAAAAAGGTTGAGAACTATGACACCTGCTTTAGCAAATTTCCTTTGGAGTCTGTTTTGGGGTGGTGTAATTGTCGTTATTCCCGCGACAGTTGCACTGATTTTCATTAGCCAGAAAGATAAAATCCAGCGTTCATAATAGTTTTGGGGTCACTTCGACTCTTATAATCGATTGTCTGTCAGCTACATGCCTAATTGCACCAAAAGCCGCAATTCCTTCATGGAGGACAAGGTATACTTAGCTGACAGACATAAACATTTTTAGCTTTCGGTGAACAGCTTTAGCAGATCTCTTTGCCAGATGCTTTGGAGTATCAATATATTGTGACTGTTTAGAGTAGTGATTTTAATTGTGACTCGCTAACATAGATTTGATATTGGGAAAAGAGCAATGCTAAATTTTGGGCTGAACTCAGCCAGTATTCTGGCTCAGGTAAATTTCGGGACAAACTCAGCCAGTATTCTAGGAATTTTCCTGGCTGTGGCTGGGGCAGCACTATACTTTCTCCGAACTGTGCGTCCAGAACTGTCACGAGATCAAGATATCTTTTTTGCGGCAGTGGGCTTACTTTGCGGCTTTATTTTGATCTTCCAAGGTTGGCGGTTAGACCCGATTTTGCAATTTGGTCAGTTGCTTTTGGTGGGTACGACTGTGTTTTTTGCAGTAGAAAGTATTCGACTGCGGAGTATAGCTACCCAGCAAGCTAAACGTAACACTCCTATTGTGGACGAAGACCGTCCGGTGAGCAATAAATATTCCTATAATCGGCGGTATCAGGCTGAGGTGGATGCAGAGTTAGAGCCATTGCCTTATGAAGAAGAAGAGGAGCGTCCTGTACGTCCTCGGATTCGGGGTAGTAGAGATGAGCGATCGCCTCGTGATGACTATTATGAAGATCAACCTCCCCGCCGTCCTGAACGCCGCAGTACTGGAGATAAGCAAGAACCAACTGATAAAGGACGCCGACGTAATGTGAGACGTCCCGCAAGTCGCCCCTCTGACAGAATTGAACAAGAAGATTGGGGTTCTCCTCCCAGAGAAGTTGGTGATTGGGACAGTTCTGCTGGAGAAGTCAGAAAATCTCCTCGGCGTGGGAATAATCCACCCCAGCGTCCAGAAACTCGTGATGAAGATGTCTCCCCCAGACAAAGAAGGCGTCGTCCACCGGCTGACTCAGTTCCTCGTCCAGAAGAGCGTCAAGATGATGATGCCATACCCACCGATTATGTAGAATACAAGCCACTGGAAAGACCAGACGAGGATGACGATAATTCAACCAAGTTTGATGTTTATTAAAATAACCAAGGTGGAGATCGGTTTAGAGGCAACGGAAAACATTTGAGGTGAAAAAATTTACGCCCATATTTTGGCTCCAACGACCAATTCCTTGGAGCCTGCTTTTTAGCTTGGCAAGTGTGCTTGTTGCTTGCAGCCCTGGTAATATCCCCATTGGCCCTACCACCCTCAACAGTCGCTACACTGAGGAGCAACCAAGTTTGAGTGGTAATGGGCGTTTTTTAGCGTTTATTTCTAATCGCAATGGTAATCAGCAGTTGCTGGTGTATGATTTGGAAACTCAAAGCTTTGTTTCTACGCCGGGTTTAAACAGACCAAATACAATCGCCGAAAGTCCTAGTCTCAGTTACACAGGGCGTTACATTACTTACATTACCAGCGACCAAGGTAGACCAGTGGTCGCACTCTACGATCGCGCCATCCAACAGTCGCAAATCCTCACTCCCATCTATCGCGGCTGGGTGAGAAATCCTGGGATCAGTCCAGATGGACGTTATATCGTATTTGAAACCGCCAGCCGTGGTCAGTGGGATATTGAAGTCCTAGACAGGGGACCAAATATGGAGTTAGATATTCCCAATGGTGCAACTGTGGCTCCACCACCTGATTTGCCGTAGTCGGGCTTCGACTTCGCTCAGCCCACGGGAGATGAGGAAGGTGGGGAGATGGGGAGGCAGAGGGTGATGGGGTAATAATTATTGCCTGTTCCCTGTTCCCTATTCCCTGATTAATAACAAATGCTTAATAAATCTATTTTTATACCTATTGTTACTTGTGTCGGCTTATTAACGGGCTGTGTGGGCTATCCCCGCCTGGTGAGTTATCCTTTTGATCCGGGGGGTCGGAGTCTCAATAGTTTAGCTTCCGAATTAAATCCTGCAATTGCCGGCAGATATATTGTTTTTACGAGTGACCGACGGGGCAGTCAAGATGTTTATCTGTTTGATAGTCTAACCAGCAATTTAATTGATCTACCAGGTTTAAATTCTTTAGATGCGATCGCATCTCATCCCAGTGTTTCTGAAAGTGGTCGTTACATCGTATTTGTCGCTAGTCGTCAAGGACGATCAGGTATTTTTCTTTATGACCGCGAAACACGTCAATCACGGAATTTGACTGCTGATTTGCCAGCAGAAGTCCGCAATCCCACCATTAGCGCTGATGGTAGTAGGATTGCTTTTGAGTCCAGTAATAATGGGCAGTGGGATGTTTTGGTCTATGAACGTTCTGGACGACCATTGAATATACCCCAAGATCCGCGTTAAAAGTTATTTGTCAAGGGTCAGGAGAGACGCGATGAATCCCGTCTGTACAAGGTCAAGGGTCAAGAGTTATTTCCAATGCCCTATTGCCTATTTTCCTTTTCAATTTGTTGTACAGATTCGATTAGCGATCGCACTTGTTGAGTTCCTGGAGAAGATTCAAAGGTAAGGGGAAATTTGCCGCGACATAACATTCGCAAACCCAGAGGTGCAAGAGAAAGTAAACCTATGAGGTCTCGGAAATAATTACCGACAACTTGTAACCCAAATTGACGTTCGTCAATCCAGCCACCTGCTTTTACCAAATCTATCAATACTTTGCGATGGCGAATTGAGCGACTATCACTAGCTTGTTTGCGCGAGAGAATTTCTTGTTTAATTTTGGTGATTTGCTCTAATGGTGCTACGTCCATTGGACAAACCGAGTCACAGTATAAACAACGGGTACAACCCCAAACTCCTTGCGTACCTGTGTTATAACTTTCAAGGCGATTTTCGGTTGTGCGATCGCGGGAATCTGCCACCATCCGATAAGCTTTAGCGAGGGCATGGGGCCCCATAAATTGGGGATCAACTTCGCGGGCATTGCACTCAGAGTAACAAGCCCCGCACATAATACAGTTACCAGTTTGATCGAGAAGCGATCGCTCTTCGGGAGTTTGTAAAAATTCTTTTTCTGGCACTTGTCGCGCTGCTGTACTCACATAAGGAGTAACTGCCTCCAGATTATTCCAGAAACTGTTCATATCCACAACTAAATCCTTAATCACAGGCATATTCCCTAAAGGTGCAACCGTGATTTCTGGAATGGTATTGACTTCAGGTTTTGCCGACGGGATATTTTGTAATCTGGCAATTTCGCTGCCAATATTTTCCTTACAAGCTAGAGCCGATCTCCCATTGATTCGCATTGCACAGCTACCACAAATGGTATTGCGGCAATTTTTGCGAAATGCCAATGTTCCATCTTGCTCCCATTTAATCCGATTTAGACAATCGAGGATTGTATTGCTGGATTCTGCCTCCAAACGGTAAGTTTGTACAACCGGGGAGGAATTTTGTTGTTGTCGAATGACCTTAAAAAGAACTTCCATTGCTACTAACCAAAATTTTGCAACTACCACACCCACCTGAGAAATCTTGCTCACTGGCAGGTAACTCAAAAAAATGAGCTATACTTACTTTCTTTGCCCTTGATTCTAGGCTAGCTGTTAATAGGCTGATAATTAATCATCTATAGATTTTAATTTCAGGATAACCATTAAAATTTCATTTGGCGAAGCACCACTGACAAGATTTATCTCCCAATCTAGGCTCAAGAGCAAAAAAAAGTAATTACTGAGTGGTGCTAGGCGAGTAGCAATTCTCTATGAGAAGAACTTATGCATTCCCCGCATAGCGAAAATAACCAAATTAAATCTACCTGAGGTGAATCACTACATCTTAATTTCCACAACAATCAGCGTGATCGGTAGTAAAAATCCTGCAAGAGGTCACGAAACGGGAATTTTTGGCTATATAGAAATGTTAAACCTGATAATGACATCTACTAGTCGCTATCCAGCATCAGACAGATGTATGAAGATTTATTCTTCCCAGAGACAGAAGTACAGAATACTATAACTGCTTTTGACCTCACGCCCATAAACAAACAGCAAAGAAATTCCTTACGGCTTTTTGTCTCCTCTCAATCTGTGTAAACCAAAGGATGTGACTCACTCGTCAAAACTGCCCATCTAAATTAGATGAATTTTTATAAAAGCCTTGCCACAATACTCACTAGCGTAATAAAGCTTTAGAAAAGTCCTCACCGCTTTTTACCTTCCTGAAGCTCAAGGATTTAAATAAAAATTTGTCCTCAAGTTTAATACAAAATAAAACAACAATTTTGCTATTATTAGTCCATGCTAGTATTTAATATAAAATTACGAAGAAACAGAACCAGTATCCATAGCCGCGCTTGTACGGCTACTAGAACTTTGTTGATTCGTAGTGTAGGGACAAGAAATTTCACGTCTCTACAGACAGGATAAAAGGGTGTATACCTGTAGAACCAGATTTAAATACTAAGCTGTCTGAAGCTTTCGAGTAATAATAGGGTAAACCCTAGGACTCAAGAGCAATAAAGGCAAGCACTGACAGTGGAAAACCTGCGATTTTTTGGATCTACGACTTATTTGTAGTAGAACCAACATAACTTGTAAAGGTGGCTTAAAGTTACACCGCTACAGTAGCGCCAAAAGAAAAAATAATTTCATTTCTGATGGCGAATGATGGTTAAAAGTGCCGTAAAATCACCGTAATTAATGAATGTGACAACCAAGTCTCTCATCTGTTATGGAAAACCATAATAGATGTGCTTGGGATGCTCCCTATCAGCAGGAATTTACCCTTCACCCTAGGGTTCGTGTTTGCTCTATGCAAATGCTAAAAAGCTAAATACTGGCATGACAACGACATAAATTATCAGTTTGGAGAACGTAAGGGAATTTTGAGCATAATGACTGAAACCGCAACCGCACCGTTAACCGGAAAAGCACTGCTTGCTAAAGTAAAAGAACTTTCCAGCTTACCGCGTCGAGAAAGAGCCAAACAGTGTGGCTATTACACGGTTACTAAGAATAACCAGGTTCGTGTAAATCTCACTGATTTTTATGATGCCTTGCTATCAGCTAGGGGCATTCCCTTAAGTCCAGAAGCACCCAAAGATGGCCGCGGTCGTGAACCGACATACAGGGTTAGTGTGCATCAAAATGGTCAGATTGTGATTGGTGCCACATACACTAAAGCAATGGGCTTAAAGCCTGGAGATGAGTTTGAAATTAGACTGGGATACAAGCATATTCACTTGATTCAACTTGGTGAAAGTGATAAAAAATTAACTCCCGATCTAGACGTTGAGGATGAAGTAGATGAAGAAGATTTAGAAGAAGAGGAATAAATTTCCTCAAGGTAGGGGTAAGTTGGAGGTGAATGCTTGATAACTTATCCCTATCACTTCAGCTAAGTAGCATCTAAAGTTAGATAATCTTGGCGTCACACAAAAATACGATTCAACCTCTTGCATAAGTCACCGACTTTAGTAGAGTCTTGATTAATAACCAAGAAATTTACTTTTGCAAGAATTTGGTCGTGTTTTTTGTGCCTATTTTCTTAAACTTCTTCGAGCCATTCACCAACACCTTACTGGCATTTCTCCAAAATGCACCAGCAGTAGTTGTTGTAATGGCTTTTTTCATTATCTGGGTATTGCTGTGGTTACCGATCGCAACAGTAACCGCAATTATACTTAATTGGCAACCCGGTAAAACATTACAATCAGAGCAAAAAATTCCTTTATTGGTGTCCCTCTACTTATTAGCCCCCTTGATTCTGTGGGGAATTAGTTGGTTGGGGTTGGGGTCTTTTTCTGACTACGGTTTAGGATTAAATATCTCAATTGTAAATTCTTTATTACTGGGTTTAGGTTTGGGGGTGCTGGGACTAGTAGTGGTATTTAGCTGCCAATTTTACTTTGGTTGGTGTCAATGGCAGCAGTCTAATTTCAAGTTAGTACCATCAATTTTGCTACCAACTTTATTAATTGCTTTATTAGTAGGTGGGATAGAAGAGTTAATTTTTCGGGGTTTCTTATTTACTGAATTAGCCCAAGATTACCCAGTTTGGGTAGCAGCAGTAATTTCTAGCTTAATTTTTGCCTTACTACATCTGGTTTGGGAGCAACAGGAGACGACACCGCAGCTACCGGGACTGTGGTTAATGGGTATAGTGTTGGTATTGGCAAGATTTGCCGATCGCAGTAATTTAGGAATAGCGTGGGGATTACATGCCGGATGGGTATGGGCGATCGCTACCTTGGACACAGCAGAATTGATTACTTACACAGGTAAAGTCTCGGAGTGGTATACAGGTAAACACAAAAAACCCCTAGCTGGTTTTGCAGGAATTATTTGCATACTGGGAACTGGGGTGATGCTTTGGCTGTTGTGGAAGTATTTTTAACGGTTGTTATTTGCTAGAGACGTTGTAGTGCAACGTCTTTTTACATCGAATCTATGGAATATTACGTTAAGGAAGTGGATAAAATTCTAGGAATTTTATTGCAGCCTTTCCAAGGCTTGTTGTCTAAAGCCTTGGTTTAGAGACACTGTAATACAACTAGTGGCGTGGCAAGGCTAAAATGGTGCAAAAAATTTTCTTGTGGTGCGGGCATCTTGCCCGCTAATTAGAACGGGCAAGATGCCCGTACTACAAGAGATTGCTAATACACAAAATTAGCTTAGACACGCCACTAGCCGCCAAAACCAGGAATTAAACGCTTAAGAGCGCGATCCGCGATATCCCTATAGCGAAGTTCACCGGAGAGAATTTTACCCATAATTTGAGCACCAGAGGGACGTTTGACACCGACTTTGTAGGCAATATGAGGAAAGCGATAGAAGGCTCCCGCTAGTTTTTGCGCCCAAGCCATATCAGCACCCCATTGCTCATTTACGGCATCGCTGTACTTTTCTAAGGCGTTAATATCGCCAGCAAGGGCATCATGAATGGCGATCGCTGCTAGCAAGCCACTGAAAATAGAAGGGCGAATACCTTCTGCTGTCATGGGATCAACTACACAAGCCGCTTCTCCAGCTAAAACTGCATTTTGAGTATGTAGCTTTTGGTTGCCATCCCACAAACAAATGGGATGACCATATTGTTTACTAGTTTTGATATCTAAATTAAAAGATTGAGCGTACTCAGCCAAAATTTTCTTAAAGTCCTGGGGTGTATTACCAAAAAATGTCCCAACGCCGATGGAATAACCATCATCCTTGGGGAAGTTCCAAATGTAGCCATTTTTAATCAAGCCAAACTCAAAATGTGCCAGAGATTTGTTCTCTACATCGGCAGCTACTTCTGCTTCTAATGCTCCGGCGAGGATGCGTTTGCGGTCTTTGAAGCCTAACCATTTTGCCATTGAACCTTTAGCACCATCAGCCGCGATCAGGTAGCGACTTGTAAACGGACCATTGGTTGTATTGACTTGCCAAGAGTCACCTTGAAATTCGATACCAGTGACGGTTGTATGATCTTGCAGTTGAGCACCTTGTTTCTGAGCTTGCTGAATTAAGAAATGGTCAAAAACATCTCGCCGCACCATCCACACTGGTTCATTAATAGACATTTTTGCTTCTACGGGGTCGCCTAATTTCCAGGTGAAGCGCAAGGAGTCTACTTTCACAGAAATTGCGGAACTAAAGTCGAAGTCAAACCATTGAGCGATCGCTGGTGATACACCACCACCACAGGGTTTATATCTAGGCAAAGATTCTTTTTCTAAAACTAATATTGAGTGCCCCCGCTTGGCTAAATGATATGCAGATGTTCCACCAGATGGCCCAGCCCCGACAATGATGCAGTCATACATATAGCTGAATTTATACTCCTAAATAATTGTTTTTATAAATTTTTAGTAAATTATTGAAATAAAAAATCAAGGCTGAAGAATTGATCCGGTATCCTTCAGCCTTGATTTTACCGAACTGGGGAATTAGGTAAACTACCTACACTGTAACCGCTTCGGGTCAGTGAAGGACGCTTTGTATCTCGTACCAGTATCTTCTTTTAAACGGGGCAATGACCCAGAAAAGACAGTTTTCATTCATACTTCTTTCTTCCTGCCTCCTGACGGCAGTTGCTCCACTTGGGGACACTCCTACAGCCCTTCTCCTAAAGGAGACGCTACGCGTAGCAAGATCCCCCTGGGGTTACAGGCATCCTACGGCAGGCGCTAGCCTCTCACGCCACTTGCTACAACGGGGAGGCAGCCGTATGGGCGGCTACCCGCAGGGTACGGACTGCCGTGGGAACCCCCCGAAGTTTGCCGAACATCTCCCTGGCAACTTCTCTCCGCAACGCAGTGGCTCCTTTTGGGAGAAGACCGCACTGCCTCCTGCCTTCTCTGTAACAGTAGTGGTGAAAAATTTAAACAGTGGTGATGTCTTTTTCTTTTTCTGCCAGCAGTTCGTCTATTTTAGCGGTGTATTTGTTTGTCAGTTTTTGGAGTTTGTCTTGCTGATCCCGTGATTCATCTTCAGAAATTTCCGCGTTTTTTTCTTGTTTGCGGATGGAGTCTAGGGCATCGCGGCGGATGTTGCGAATGCCAACACGTCCTTCTTCAGCATATTTAGCAGCCATCTTGACGAATTCTTTACGACGATCGCTAGTTAGGGGCGGAATGTTCAGCCGAATTACAGAACCGTCGTTGCTGGGGGTTAAACCCAAGTCAGAGAGAGAAATCGCCTTTTCGACTATATTTAAACTGCTCTTATCGTAGGGCTGAATCAGAATGGTTGTAGCATCTGGTGTGCTAATGTTAGCCAGGGATTTTAGGGAGGTGGGTGAACCGTAGTATTCCACCACGACCTTATCTAGTAAACTTGCATTGGCACGACCAGTGCGAATTGTATTAAAAGCCCGTAGAGTTGCCTCAACGGTTTTTTGCATTGTACTCTCAGCTTCAGCTAATTTCACAAGAACCTCCCACAAGGGTACCGATAGATTCTCCCAAGACTGCGCGATGGATGTTACCTCGCACCGTTAAATCAAATACTAGAATTGGGATATTATTTTCTTTACACAAGGCAATCGCGGTACTATCCATTACCCGCAAATCTTTAGCCAAAACGTGTGCGTATGTGAGGCTGGTAAAACGCTTGGCGTCAGGATAGATATGGGGGTCAGCATCATATACTCCGTCTACCTTGGTGGCTTTAAAAATCACTTCGGCATCAATTTCTGCGGCTCTTAAAGCCGCAGCTGTGTCAGTAGTAAAGAAGGGATTTCCTGAACCAGCCCCAAAAATTACCACCCGCCCTTTCTCAAGGTGACGGATGGCACGACGGCGAATATATGGTTCCGCTAATTCTTGCATAGCGATCGCGGTTTGTACCCGCGTCTGTACCCCTATTCGTTCTAGCGAATCTTGCAATGTCATGGCATTCATTACCGTGGCAATCATCCCGATGTAGTCAGCTGTTGCCCGGTCCATCCCCGCCGACGCCGCTTTGACGCCACGGAAAATATTGCCACCACCAACAACAATGGCGATTTGGACGCCAGTGGCTATCACCTCTGCTACTTCTTGGGCTATTTCTTTGACCACTTCTGGATCAATGCCATAGCCCATGTCGCCCATTAAGGCTTCACCGCTTAGTTTGAGTAAAACCCGTCGGTAATTCGTTCCCATGAAGTTACGCTTTATCGAAAAAGTTGCAATTGCCTCCAATTTAAGATAGCAGTACTAGTGACGATCTGTGTCTAGTTACGCCATATCAATGAAGTCCCGATGACTTCAGTTTCCGGTTGCAGAATTTCTTGATCTTGGAACAGAGAGGCGATCGCATTTCTGAGATAATCTTCTCCTGCCGCTAATGGGTTTTGGGGGCGATCGTCAATCTGACCCTTGTAGCGAACAATGCCGTTGCTATCTATTAAAAAAGCCATTGGTGTTTTTCTCGCACCAAAACTTCTAGTCACATCTTGGGTTGGGTCCCACAGATAGGGAAAGTTCAAATTGTGACGTTCAGCAAAAGCCTTGATGTTTGCCAGACTTAACCTGGCATCTCCAGTCGCCTCACTGCCATTCAGCCCAATTAGTGTAAAGTCACATTGGGCAAATTCCGCTTGAATGTTCTTTAGTCTTTCTAGATACAACCCTACATAAGGACAGTTGTTACACATGGAAATGACACCAACAGCACGGAACTTATTCAGGTAACGGCTAAGATGATGTACCTGATTGTCAATTCCTGGCAGTTCAAAGTCTGGTGCATAGCTGCCAATAGGAGTATCTATTGTTTCTAGTATGGTCATCTTCATAATCTCGAAGGAACTAGGAACAAAAAAATCTTGTAAAATTTAGCGTCAGTGTCCAGTTGCAAACCACTCCTTAGCAGATGCTTGATCTGCCCTAATTCTATAGAGCAATTTAGTTGTCGTAAATTGTGAAACTACTGAATCTACTACTGGTGTTAATTTCATCCCATTACACCCAACGATATGATGATTTTCATGAATTTACTACTAGAAGCAGCTGCTGTTCTGGTAAAACTCCCCAAAATCGGCTAGTTACAAGATAGTAGTTAACTTTTGCTGGATTGTGAAAAAGCAAGATTACGAAATATCAAGTATTATTAACAGCAGTCAGACTACAACTCAAAGAAAATATTAGCAATGTAAATGTTTACGTCAAAATAACAACAAGCTGGCTCTAAGTGCAGAATTAATTTATTTAATTATTATTAATTTTGATAAAAAATACAAACTAATGATGTCTATAGCATTTACCTCACCACAAACTTGGATTTGGCAAGGTTTCCCCATCTGCTATCAAACCCAAGGAACCGCCGGCCCGGCTGTTGTACTAGTGCATGGGTTTGGGGCTTCATCGTGGCACTGGCGTCACAATATCCCTGTATTAGCAGAAAATTGTCGTGTTTATGCGATCGATTTAATTGGCTTTGGTAGTTCAGCTAAACCCGATCCGGGTGAAAAAATTGCTTACACACTGGAAACCTGGGGACAGCAGATAGCAGATTTTTGTCGTGAAGTGGTGGGGGAACCAGCTTTTTTAGTAGGAAATTCCATTGGCTGTATTGTGGCTATGCAAGCAGCAGTCAGCAACCCCGATATTGCTTTGGGCGTGGCGTTACTCAACTGTTCTCTGCGGCTATTACACGATCGCAAACGGCAAACTTTACCCTGGACTCGTCGCTTTGGCGCGCCTGTGCTACAACGCCTGTTATCTATCAAACCAGTTGGTGAGTTCTTTTTCAATCAAGTCGCCAAGCCAAAAACTGTGCGGAAAATTCTGCTGCAAGCCTACGCCAATGCGGCGGCGGTGACAGACGAATTAGTCGATATACTAACTGCACCAGCCAGTGATCCGGGTGCTATAGCAGTGTTTTTGGCCTTTACTGCTTATTCATCAGGCCCTTTACCTGAAGACCTTTTACCTTTACTACCTTGTCCGGCAATTATTTTATGGGGGACTGCTGACCCTTGGGAACCAGTTGATTTAGGTAGAGAGTTTGCCAATTACCCGCAAGTGTTAAAGTTTATCCCTTTAGAAGGGGTGGGACATTGTCCGCAGGATGAAGCCCCGGAGTTAGTCAATCCAATTTTACAAGATTGGATTATGGATACGATTAAGCTGGCTGAATCAGATAATCAATAAAACAAAATTACGCTTTTTCACCAGAGAATAAATCTGTAATTTATGTAAGTCATAACAGGATGCGATCGCATTCTTTTTTATTTTCAGATATGGTGATCTGATTTTCCCCTTCAAAAGAAATTCTACAAACGAAAAATCAAAACCTCATCCTCTCCTGGATAGGAAAAGACTCACCCACAAGGCAAAGAGAGGGTGAGGTTTGACTTGTGTGTACACCGTAGTAAGCAACTGCCCAGTTTAAACTAGGGGATTAATTGGTATGTGGACTGTACCGACTTAAAAAAAGTAACCGAAGCGACGGAAGCCGCCACGACGGAAACCGCCACGACGGAAACCGCCACGACGAAAGCCGTATCTTCCTCCAGATAATTGTTGTTGTTCTTCGGTGGATAAGTCCACAAGTAAATCAGATGTGATGATTTGAGTTGACATAATTCACTACCTCAACTTTGTACACGAATTTTGTATATAGGAGGTATACACAGATGTACAAAAGACATCAATGCATAAATCCTATAGTCTTATTTTTAGATGTATTGCTTAGGATTAAATTAGTCTTAAGAAGTAAATTTGTAATCTAAATTTATGGCTTTTGATTGATAATTAAAGTCGCAATATGTTGAATATCTTATATTAAGTTATTTAAGATAAATTGCTAATATTTAGAATATCAAATATTACTGATTATTCTGCTAATTTAGCATTATCAATAAATAAGCACCTATGTTGGTAAAGTACCTTAACAGGTGCGAAGTTAAATCCCTTTCTTTGAGTGAATTAAAAAAAACATTACTGAGCCTTGAAGCAAAAAGTGGGGACAGAAAAGTACTTAGTACTTTTTCTTATCAATAATGTGAATGAGCATCAATTAGTCAACCAGCAGTCATCAAATCAATCACATTTTTTGTCGCAGGACTTATACTTTTTCCAGCATTTCTTCTTTTTCAAACATTTTTCCAAGCATTCATCGTCGTCATTATCGTCATCACTGCCACTTTTTTGTCCGCCAGATAGAAGTTGCTGTTCTTCTGTGGATAAATCCACAAGAAAATTAGATGCAATCATTAGTGCTGACATAATTAGTCACCTCAATTTCTTACATAAGTGTTGCAGAGAACTCATACAAGTAAAATGCCTTGATGAGTGGGAAATTACGGCTAACTCTTGAAGCTATACCGCAACAAATGTGAGCATCAATTAGTCAATAGTATTTAACTAATTGCATTTAACACCAGAGAAAACAGAAAGCTAGATGCTAAGTATAGAAACTAGCTTTCTTGTTTTGGATCGTTTATTTCATGTCTTAAGACAAGATAATAGACTACCCGAACTCACTCAAAAACTAAGTTAGTTATAGGGAGCTATGTGAGTTTTCTCCTCACCACACTCACTGCAAAAGTTAGCGCAACTTCCGGACTCTAACAATTGCACGGCTTCTGATAATGAAAGTCTTAGCACGCCCTCTTCGCATTTCTCCTTCATCATCAAATTCTGATTCATCATCAGTTTCATCTTCACGTCCTAAGACTTGTCCACCAGCTAGGAGCTGTTGTTCGTCTGTGGATAAATCTGTTAACAAATCAGACATGAGCATTTGAGTTGACATAAAATCTTGACCTCACTTACTTTATATAGGTGTTGTTCACCTATGTTTTTATTATTAGCTATTTGTTCATTTTTTAAATTAGTCTAAAGTCAGAATATCTTGGATTAAATTTATTACTTTTGACTCATGAATAATCAGGAATGATTATTTAATTACGGCGACAAATAAACACATAAAATCACAGCAAAGCAAAGCAATTATGTTTTCCTACAATTGCTTTACTTTGCTGGCATGAGCACATATATTTTATGCGCTCATATTTGATTTTTGAAATACATATAAGGGAGCTATTGTTGCTGAATATTGTTGCATTATGCCAAAGGCTAATGCACCATCATACTATTTTGGTGCGTTACGCTCCGCAATAACACACCCTACATATAAATGGCACTAACTTAAGTGAAAATCATCTGAATAACTCCCATTTGAAGTATTACAAAAAAGCTTGTGGTGTTTGTCTTTATGGCAGGAGAAGTCTAAATTCTTAATTTAGAGGATCTGAGCAACTGTCAAACCGTGAGAAACTTTAGATGCTCTCCTTGTTGCGAGAGAAAAGTATCTAAAGTACCTTGTAGTTGCACCTGACCTTTATCTAGTAGCACAATCCAATCAGCTCGATTAACGACACTAGGACGATGGGTGATCAGAATTGTGGTTCTACCTTGGCGATGTTCTAAGATTCGGTCTAACACTTGAGATTCACTGACTGGATCAAGTCCAGCTGTGGCTTCGTCTAGAATCAGCACAGGTGGATTGGTGAGAATTCCGCGAGCGATCGCTAATCGTTGTCTTTGTCCACCGGAGAGATTCGCCCCAAATTCTCCTAGAACTGTTTGATACTGATTGGGTAGTTGACTGATAAAGCCGTCTGCATCAGCAATGTGACAAGCTTTGACAATCTCTTCAAAAGAAATATAAGGCGTTCCTAAGCGGAAATTCTCGATAATTGAGCGACTCCAGAAGTGAGGTTCTTGGGGTATGTAAACTACCTGTTGTCGTAGAGAATCTAGAGAAAGGTCTTGGAGATTAAAGAAGCCAATGCGGATATTGCCAGAGTTGGGCTGATATAAACCTCCTAGCAGCTTGGCTAAAGTACTTTTACCACAACCAGACTGACCAATTAAAGCGATCGCTTTCCCGCCAGGAAGAGTAAGAGAAAAATCTTCTAACAAATCAACTCTACCAGGGTGATGGAATTGCAGATGAGAACAACGAATGTCTGCATCACCGGAGATTTGGATTATCGGTTTTTGACTACCGCCAATTACTTCTGGTGTAGCATCTATGACTTCCAAAAGGCGAGAAATGGCAGTTTGAGAGCGAAAATATTCATCGACGAAACCAATTAAGGAGCTAATTAAATTCAGAATATTAACTTGTAAGGCGTTAAAAGCGAGCATTTGACCAATACTTAACTCGCCTTGAATCACCAAAATGCTCCCTAGTCCCAGTAACATTACACCACCAATGGTGGAAAGGAGATCAGCAACAGTATTGTTGATAATTCCGATTTGAATAGTGCTGAAAGTGAGATTTGCTAGACGACCAAAACGACTTTGGAGTTCATCCCAAAACTGAGGAGCGGCGTTTGTAGTTTTTAGCACCTGTGCGCCTTTAAACGTTTCTACTAAAACGCCTTGATTTTCTGACCTCAGAACCAAAAGACTGCGGGTTTTCTGTTGGAGGATGGGTAAAAAAGGGAGGGTCGAGAGGGTCATTAAAGCAGCAATCAGGATGACTGCAAGTGTCAGTTTCCAGCTATAAAACATCATTAAGCAGAAAGAAACTACTGCAATAAAAAACTGACTAGGTAAAAGCACCACAACCTGTGATACTAACTGGTTGATTTCATTGATATCGCGCAGTCGGCTAGTAATTTCGCCACTGCGACGGGCTTCATAATAATTCAAAGGGAGGTGGAGGATTTTACGCCCAAATTCTAAAACTAATCCTAATTGCAACCTTTGTCCAAAGTGAGCAACCATAGTGGCTTGCAATACTTGCAGGCTACTACTAAACAAGCTCATAACAATCACAGCTGACACCACAACCGTGAGTAACCGGGTATCTCCACGCACCAATACATCATCTGTGAGTAATTGAATGAGGACGGGTGTACCTAAAGCAAGTAAACCCATAACAATATTGATCAGCAAAACTTGAGTCAGCAGTCCTCTATAAGGTAAGACGCGTTGAAAAAAGCGTCCGAAACCGTTTTTTGCTGCTTCGTGGGGCTGCTCATAAAAGCGCTCTGGATCTGGCTCTAGTAAGAGCATGACGCCATTCCAAGCTGCTTTTAACTCTTCGCGGTCAACATAACGCATACCCACGGCTGGATCGCCAATAACGTACTTGTTGCCCCGCTTGTCATGCAACACAACCCAGTGGTAGCCTTGCCAATGGATGATGGCTGGTAGTGGCAATTCTTTGATTCTGTCTATGATCGCCGGTGAGGCTTTGACTGCTCTGCTATTAAAGCCCAGAGTATCAGATCCACGTTTGAGACCTAACAAAGTTGTGCCCAACTGTCCAGTACCGACAGCTTCTCGGCTGCGATTGATGCTGAGAAAGCGTTTGTGATGTTTGCAAATCGAGGCTAGACAGGCGGCGCCACAATCTTCTTCACTAGCCTGTAAAACACATTGATAGTTTTTACGGAGTTGGAATAGATTAAACATTGGTGATTAACCTGGCTTTGCGGAGAATGAACAAAAGTACTGTTTCCTGGCGGGAAATAATATCAGCCCTACCTTCCATACCTGATTTCAAATGACATTGGCGATCGCCTCTACCCAGATAGGTTGTATTGGGTGTAATAGTTACCTCATAGCTAGCTACGGGATTGGGACTATTGGTTTCTACTAGGAGGGCATCTGGTGCTACAGTTTTCACTGTCCCTTGTAAAGTGCCAAATTCTGGATAGGGACAAGCTGAAACTTGCATCTGAACTTTTTGACCAGTTTTGACCTTGTCAATGTCTTGGGCTGGGACTTGCGCCTTGATCACTATTGGGGCCTTCAAGGGAGCAATCTGAGCGACCGCTTCACTTGGTTGTATTACCTGTCCGGGGTTGCGAAGTTTTAGTTGCATTACAGTACCTGTAATGGGTGCTCTAATCACACTCTTATTCAGGTCATTTTCGATTTGTTGCAGCTCTTTACGAGTACTATCTAGTTGTTTTTGGAATTCTAGGCGTTGTTGAAGGAGAGTCTCTTTTTCTTTATTCAAAGCTGCTAAGGTAGCCTCACCGCTTGCCCGTTCTTGATTAATGCGTTCTGATGCCACAATGACATTAGCGTGACTGGGATTGATGGCGGTTCTAGCTTTTTCTAGGTTCGTTTGAGCGATCGTTAGAGCCTGGTCTTTTTCCTCCAAGAGGTTTTGAGCGTTAGCTTTAGTCTGTTCTAACCTCGCTTGTGCTGACTTCACAGCTTGGGCTTTTTCCTCCAAGAGGTTTTGAGTGTTAGCTTTAGTCTGTTCTAACCTCGCTTGTGCTGACTTCACGGCTTGGGCTTTTTCATCCAAGAGGTTTTGAGCATTAGCTTTAGCTTGTGCTAACTGCGCCTCGGCTGATTTCACGGCTTGGGCTTTTTCTTCAAAAAAAGTCCGAGAAATGGCTCCTGAAGCGACTATCGGCTGTAATCTATCTTTTTGTACTCTAGCTAAAGCCAAGGCGGCTGCGGCTTCTTGCACAGTTGCATTTAGCAGGTTGTCCCGTTGCAATCGGTTTTGCTGTTCCCTAGCCAAGTTCAAGGCGGCTTCAGCTTCTTGTACAGTTGTGGTTAAGAGTTTTTCGCGCTGCAATCGTTCTTGTTGCGCCTTGGCTAAGTTCAAAGCGGCTGCTGTTTCTTGTACGGTTGCAGTTAAAAGTTTTTCTCGCCGTAATCGGTCTCGTTGGACTCTAGCCAAGGTCAAAGCGGCTGAAGCTTGCGTTATATCTGCTGTAGCGTTTGTTTGTTGGTCTTGATAGTTGCGTTGAGTACCCATGAGTTCCGCTTGTGCAGCTATGATTGTACGGTTAATTAAGTTTGTCTGCGCTGCAATCTGGATATTGATTTCACCGAGTTGGGCATCAATGGGATTGAGTTGCAATAGACTTTGCTGAATACTGTTTTCTAATTGGCTCTTTTGATTCCGTAAGCGGGAATCATCAACGTAAGCAATAGGTTGTCCTTGGGTAACGACTTGATTTTCTCTCACCGTTATCTTTTGCACAGTACCAGCGATCGCAGGCTGAATCACACCCAGTTCGCCCTGTGGACGGACACTTGCAGGCACTTTGACTGTGATGTTGTAATTCAGTACTGATGTCAAACCCAGTGCGATCGCAAAGGTGCTGATCAGAACTCCCGCGCCGATATTGATCCATTTCCCGATATGGGGCAGAAATTCGTTAGCTGCAACGGAATGGATCTGTTCTAGGTTAGGTTCATCAAACCTGTTCCCAAAATAGTTTGCCTCTTGGTGTAAGGAATTCACGGCATTGCACCTTCTATTTTCAATTGTTCGCAGAACAAAAATAGGGCAATTTAAAGTTGCGAAATACCCTACTTTCTATAGATAGTTCCTCATCTAAATCAGGAAACGCTAACATCTGCTGCTAACAGATATAAACAGCAAAGTTTTTCATGATTTATAATCATGATTAGGGGAAGAGAAAAGTATACACCAAGGGTATTAATAACTTTTCTCACATCTCTAATGTGGGCTATATTTAGAGAAAACAGAGGAGAAAGCTCAAACTCCCTCAAAAACCTCACTTACTTTGAGCGAGTAGTAATAATCTCCTCTTTCCCCTTTTTTTATTTCCCAAGCAGGTTTGTAGTCAGGATTTGAATGCTGATTATAAACCCAAAAAAAATTATCAGGTTTATAGTCAGGAATTCAGTCCTGATTTCTAAGCACTAAAGTGCTTACTACGAACCTAGGAAAAATTACTCTAGTGGCGTGTCTAAGCTAATTTTGTGTATTAGCAATCTTTTGTAGTACGGGCATCTTGCCCGTTCTAATTAGCGGGCAAGATGCCCGCACCACAAGAAAATTTTTTGCATCATTTTAGGCTTGTCAGTCCACTAGTTCTACGCTAAGGCAACAAGTTTTTACTGTGCTGTCTCGCAAAAATCGACGGATTAACTTCTGTAACGGTCAGGTATTAGGAATTAGATTAATTTTGATTCTTTAAGAATCCCCACGCACCATTTCCTGCCTAAATAGGCGAAGCGCGTTACTATAACAGGTGATTTTTACGAGTCACCAATGGAAATGGTTGAGCGATTAAGTGGGTTTATATTATGCATCAGCCCAGCCTATGCCGCCTGCTACCAAGCTAGTGAAAACAATGTCACAATATGAGGAACATTTGACACACCCAATTGCAACAAATCTTGGGCTGCGGTATTGACTACCGTAGTAGTACCTGTAGACTTGTCGGTGCTGCCAATTGAACCAAGAGTGCTTGTCTCTTCTAAGCTTGGAACTTTGTGAATTTGATGATTGCCAGCTAGCTGAAACTCAGCGTCACCAGGAACTAGCCTCCGTTGTTTTAGAGACAACTCTAGAAACAACTTGGATGTGATAATTTGATTCGACATGATTGATAGCCTAACTCATGAAATTAGATGACTAACCACCTACGAACTTAACTATAAGCACTGTTGCCGAGTAATTCATAAATCTCAGGATAGAAATCGAACTTGTAATTTTACTTCTTAAAGTAGATGTAAAATTTCCTGCTTGTTTTAGATAGAGGAAGACCACTAGAGTAGCTATGATAGCTGTTCTACGTTTTTACAAAAATTTGCAGCATAAAAACCAATATCCACAGTTTTTGGATAGTTACGAAGAAGGCATGAGGCAGAGGGCAGGAGGGAAGAAGTATAAATAAAATCAAAAGCCCATCCCCTGATCATAATATTGCCACCAGTTCCTTTAGGCGATCGCTTCCATCCCGAAACACAGGCCAACCATCCCCCACCAGCACTGCTTCCACTTGGGTGAGTTCTGCTAGTCGTCGCACCGCAGCTACAGCCTCTGCCCGATTCACCAGCTTTTCATCTGGCAATATTGTTAAACTACCTGCTTTATGCGCCCTGATTAAATCTCCGGTAATTAAGGTTGTGTCTTCTAGTAGCAGCGCCAGTTCACCGGGAGTTTTTGAGCCTTGGAGTTCAATTGTCTTTAGTCCTGGTACTAATTCTTCACCATCAGACAGCCAGCGATCGCATTTTATGGGGAAGGTTGCTTTTTCTGCTGCTGGCCCAGCTAGTTTGGCATAGGTTTGATCGATAATTTCTTTAGCTGATCTGACATGATCGGAGTTAGTCAGAACAATCCAAACCACGCCACCGAGGGATTGCAGATGATTCCAATCATGGTTTGATAAAGCTACTGGGTCAATCAGAATATTACCTTCAGGACGAATCCAAGCAAACCCGTTGAAGTCAATATTTCTTGCGGGGTTGAAACTAGACCAACTATAGAGATCAGGACGGTGGAGAGATTTCATGATGTTTGTTGGTTATTCGTTGTTTATGACGCATTTAAAAATTGGTTATATATAGGAATCCGATTTGATATCTGAAAAAATCTCAGTATGTGTAGTGGCGTGTCAAGGCTAAAATGGTGCAAACAATTTGGGAGCATCCCAAATGTGTAAATTTATTTTTTTGTAGTGATGGCTCTCTAGCCCGCTTCCTGGACATTAGGGAGCAAGATGCTCCCACTACAAATTTTATTTTTGCAAAATTGGGATGCTCCCAACAATTTAGCCTTGCCACGCCAGTAGGGTGTGTTAGGCGCAAGCCGTAACGCACCGAAAGCTTTGGGGGGGGGGTGAGTTACGCTGTCGCTAACACACCCTACGTATCTGTTCAAAAATCAAATATGAGTCCTATATTTTTGATTTTTATCAGAAACACAGAGATATTCACTCCCCGGAAATATCACCGAAGACATAGCAATTCAAAGAATATGAAGTACTAGCCAAACTCTATCACGAAAAACGAGACAGTATTTTACGTATTTTGGTTGGGTGTTGAGCCAAGGACTCTCTAGGCGATCGCATTTATGATCTAGGCTTATCTAGCTTTGGAGAGAGGGGCGGAAGTGATTCGCCTGTATTACGGCTATGCCAGGATGGGATGTCATAAAAAATTGACATTAATCTTTTGGCAGACTTAAGTCTAAATCTTGCTGATAAATTAATAAAAAGGAGTCAGAATCCAGAATACTCTACCCATAAAGGGATAGAGTTTTAATAAACAGGAATCAGGAGTCGGGAGCCAGAATTCAGAATACTGACCGGAGCACTCCTGAATTCTGAATTCTTCTTCTTTTCGCCCACAATTCCCCTCGGTTTTGAACCAATATTCATCCGCTCGCGGACTCGCTCTAAGCGTTGGCGCAGCCTCTTGTAGAGAAGGCTTTACGCTACACTATCCGCCAGTCGCACATAATTCATACTGAATTCTGGCGACTGACGCATGTATTCTGTTCTATAAATTCGCTCATTTTTATAAACCCTAGTTACTTACAGGAGTTTGCAGGTCTTTATTTAGAAGAAATCCTGAGAGAATATCACTAATTTTATGTTTATTTTCCGGTAATTGTATCGGGATAGTCGGCTTATAAATATAGGGTGAAATACCCCATTGACTCTTCAAAAGGTTAGAACTAATGTAATAGGTAGTCCTACCAAGGATACCCTCTTAATAACATCACGAAATCAGGAGTTTTTCCTATGATGATGATGATGACTGAATCCATGACCAGCGAAATGCAAACTTGCATGAACGCTTGCATGGAATGCCACAAAATGTGTATGGAAACCATGACCTACTGCATGAGCAAAGGCGGTAAGTATATGGATATGGGCATGATGGGCATGATGCGTGACTGCTCAGAAATGTGCATGATGTGTATGAACATGATGATGGGCGGTTCTGAGTTCATGGGACGCACTTGTATGCTTTGTGCAGAAATGTGCGATCGCTGTGCCATGACCTGTGAACAAATGAGTGATGATGCCAAGATGATGGAATGTGCTGCGGCCTGCCGTAAATGTGCAGAGTCTTGCAGATCAATGCAAATGATGCCTGCTTAATTTGCTTAACCAGCAGAAGTTTCTCTGCAACCTATGATTCAAGCGCCCAGGCTCCCAAAGGTCTGGGCGTTTGAAGTGTTTAACTACAATTAGAAGTACACAGCCAGCACAGACATAACGCAGGTTTCCATGAAATACTGATGCTGCGGTTGTCTTATGACTTATGGCAGATGAAACAGCTAAAATCCCGTTCTCAAGACCTGCGGAGTTTGTTTGAGAACAATATCACAATCGAATATGTGGCTGAACCTCTCAAAGCTGTGCCAGCTGAAGCGAATGTAGCAGAAGTACTGTATTTAATGCAGGCGCAGGATTTTGATGTTGTTGGTATTGAGTCGGGCGATACGATCAGTGGCTATTTAGAACGTTCTAGTTTACTGAAGGCTAATTCTGGCAAGTGTGGTGACTATCAGCGAGGGTTTCATACCAAAGAATTGATTGCTATTTCTACCCCACTAATCAAGTTGTTGCCGATTCTACAACAAAATCCACGATTATTTGTCCTAGATTGCAATCAGGTAAGTGGAATTATTACTTGTGGTGATTTGCAGAAGGCACCTGTACGGATGTTGTTATTTGGTTTGGTGACACTGCTAGAGATGAATCTGTTGCGACTGGTGCGGCTTTATTATCCCCAAGATACTTGGCAGCAAGTCCTCAAACCTGAGCGTTTAGAAGTGGCTCAAAGGCTATGGCGAGAGAGTCAAGAAAGAAACGAAGCTACGGATCTATTAGATTATCTACAATTTTGCGATAAGCGTGAGTTAGTTTTGCATCAACCAGAACTTCTCTTGCAATTAGGTTTGAAGTCGAAGCGATTTGGCGAACGCTTCTTGAAGTCTGCTGAACAGTTGCGAAACCGTCTAGCCCACGCTCAAAATTTAGTTAGTGGTTCCTCTTGGACGGAGTTGATTTCTTTGGCTGAGGCGATGGAAGCGCTGTTAATTCGTTGTGAGGATGTGGAATGAGATTTTTTAATGCAGAGGGACGTGGAGGGACGCGGAGGTTGCAGGAAATTAATGGGGTTTGTTGAGGGAGTCGCTTAATTGGGTTCCTGTATAGGTGGGTAGCCAACCTTCTGCTGTTGTAAAGTAACGTACTCCTTTGAAGTACAGGGATGCGCTGGGGCTACACCAATGCTCAACGTCGGCGGGAATTACAAGATAGTCTTGGGCTTGGACTAAAAGTTGAATTTGAGTACCATCGGCGCGCACAAAGCCGAAGATCATTTCCCCGGCTAGGACGTAGAGGGGTTCAGCCGATGTGTGAGTGTGATAACGGCTGTAGGTGGCGATCGCTGTGGGCAGGTGAGGCGAACCAGGATGTAAACTGAATAAGTCGCACCAAAGATAGCTGTTTTCTTGCTGGAGAAATTCCATCGCGCTATTGTGGAGTTCTAAAATGTAGCGCTTTTCAGTATCTGTCAAAACATCTTGATCTAAGAGGTGGGGGAACAGTAGCGATGTTCCTGGGTCATAATGTTTCAGGTGAATGCCCAGAGGAGCCAGTTCGCTAGCTATTTCGCTTTGGTCAGTTGCGATCGTGCCGTCTTCAAGTAACAGGGTAGCCATGACAGAAAACTGAATTAATCGTTAACAAGAGTATACTTAACTTTGAATCAAATAGCCACTATATCCGATAGATGAACCGGGGTTTTTTAGTCCTTTGCTACTTAAGTACTAAAGCTACGGTGTACACACAAGTCGTTAAAGTCCTCATGCCGTCTGGGATTGAAAATAAAAGCCTCATAGCGAAAGTCCATTAAAAATGGACTGTGCAGAAAGTAGAAAATACCCAGTCCTCTTGAAGAGGACTTTGGCTATTAGACGACGGTTTTCAACCGTTGGCGAGGTTTGTGTGTACAACGAACTTAATCCCTCTCGTCTTCGTGATTGGTAGTCGAAAAAAGAAATTTATCGGTAGAGTGATGATCATCAGTGCCGTTAGACTCTAAGCTAGTACGGGTGAACTGTTATAAGTATGGAATGTCTGACTTAATTCTGTTTTGGCACCGCCGCGATTTACGCATTTCTGATAATACCGGACTGGCTACCGCTAGACGCCAGAGTCCCAAGGTGGTGGGAGTGTTTTGCCTTGATCCGAATATTCTGGAACGGGATGATGTGGCTCCAGTGCGCGTCACTTATATGATTGGCTGTTTGCAGGCACTAGAACAACGATATGCTGAAGCTGGGAGCCAATTGTTAATCCTCCATGCTGATCCTGTAACAGCTATCCCGGCTTTAGCGATCGCTTTGAATGCCAAAGCGGTATTTTGGAATTGGGATGTAGAACCATATTCTCAAGAACGCGATCGCACTATCATAAATACCCTCAAAGAACAGGGTATTGAGTTTCTGGATGAGAACTGGGATCAGATTCTGCACTCACCCGCAGAAATTTACACGGGTGGGAACGCTCCCTACACCGTTTACACCCCCTTCTGGAAAAATTGGAGCAGCAAACCCAAGGCGCAACCAGTGGAAACGCTGCAAAACGCCGAAGGTTTGACAGCAGAAGCACGGGAAATAGCCAAAAAAGCAGGGGTAAAACCATTACCCACAGCCAAAGATTTAGGCTTTATTTGGGATAACGGATTGGTGATTTCTCCAGGAGAAGCCGCAGCGCGGTCGCGGCTGGAAGACTTTTGCGCGTCCAGTATTAATGAATATCAAGAACAACGCAACTTTCCCGCCAATGACGGCACATCACAACTGAGTGCCGCTTTAAAATTTGGTGCGATCGGCATTCGCACTGTTTGGCAAGCCACCTTAGAAGCCCTAGAAAACAGCCGCAGCGACGAAGCCCAAGCAGGTATCCGCACATGGCAACAAGAATTAGCATGGCGGGAATTTTATCAACATGCCATGTACCACTTTCCCGAACTGGCTCATGGTGCTTACCGCGACACCTTTAAAAAATTCCCTTGGGAAAATAATCAAGAACATTTCCAGGCGTGGTGTGAGGGGAGAACTGGCTACCCTATCGTCGATGCAGCCATGCGCCAAATGAACGAAAGCGGCTGGATGCATAACCGTTGTCGCATGATTGTTGCCAGTTTCCTCACCAAAGATTTGTTAATTAATCCCCAATGGGGCGAAAAATATTTCATGCAACGGCTAATTGATGGTGATTTATCTGCTAATAATGGTGGTTGGCAATGGAGTGCTTCCAGTGGGATGGACCCCAAACCCCTGCGAATATTTAACCCCGCCAGTCAAGCCCAAAAATTTGATGCCGAAGGTGAATATATCCGGCAATGGATACCAGAATTGCGATCGCTGGATACAGAATATTTAGTAATTGGTAAAATCTCACCTTTAGAGTGTCATGCCCTTGGCTATCCGCAGCCAATTGTAGATCATAAAAAACAGCAGCAAGTATTTAAAGACGTTTATAAACAGCAGAAAGCATATTCATAAGTAGTTGTAGAGACGCGATTCATCGCGTCTGAATATCCGTATATCAGGTTTAGCCGTAGTGGACTGACAAGCCTAAAATGATGCAAAAAATTTTCTTGTGGTGCGGGCATCTTGCCCGCTAATTAGAACGGGCAAAATGCCCGTACTACAAAAGATTGCTAATACACAAAATTAGCTTAGACACGCCAGTAGCGTGCGTTGTCGCCAAGCGCCGCACCATCCAGTGATTAAATAACTTGGAAATCAGGAAGGTCTCATTTATGAATATTTAAAACTCGACCGTGAGTATCCAAGTCTCATTTATGAATATTTAAGACTCATCCGCGAGTAGTCAAGACTCATTCATTTACGAATAATGAGCAGTCGGCTAAATAAGTGGCACAATTGGCGCATAAATATACTTTAATCAAATGATGATTTGCGTATATACTGATACGCCTGCCGCTTATGTTACCCGAACCACCGCAAAAAATTGAAGTCAGGCTGCCATCTTCCCATCCCCAGCTATTAGAAGGGCTGGATGCATTGTTGCGTTTGGGTTTGATATCTAATATCCAAGTGAGAGTACTATGCCAAGAGTATCTTTCCTGTGCTGTGGTATTGCAACCTGAACCAGAAATAGCTATAGCTACAGCTAATTCCGATCCTGTGCAGCAGATACCTGTAGCAGCTTTAGCATCTAGTAGCCCCAGAAAAGCACCAGCCAAGACTGCTGAACCTAATTTGATTGCCACAATGTTGCAGTCGTTGGGGGCAGAATTAAGTGTCCGTTGGCTGCTGTTTTTAGGCGTATTTTTAGTAGTGGTATCCTCTGGGGTGCTGGCTGCTAGTCAATGGGAGAGGTTTCCGGCATCTGGACAGTATGCCGTTTTATTAGTTTATACCTTAAGTTTTTGGGGGTTCAGCTTTTGGGCAGCAAGACAAAACAATCTGACATTAACAGCCCAAACGTTGCTGATGGTGACTCTGTTGCTCGTGCCTGTCAACTTTTGGGCAATGGATAGCTTCCAGTTGTGGCAAAATCCTCTGGATTGGTTGACAGTGGCGATCGCCACTCCTATCCTCACTGTTATTACTGATTTAATCTATAAAAATCGGTTATTTGTTACCAATTTCCGTAGCCAGAAATTACTGCTAGTCAATATTCTAGGGCTGTCATACTTGCATTGGGGTTGGAAGTTACCTAGCTTTCCCCTCATTGCTGTGTATGTGGCGATGGTTGGCACAACTATTATTACCGTCTATCACAATCGCCACCGACAAATCAACTCAGCTATACCCCCAGAAACTAACGATGAGAGACGCATTGGTGTAGGGATTAACTTACCTGCGGCGGTGATTGTTTATGCTTTGCTGGTATTGTTAGTGCGGGCAATTTTTGTTGCTCAAATTGATGTCACGCAGCTAGGGTTAGCCGTTGGTATTTGCGGTTGGTTGATGACATGGTTAGCACAGAAGCATTTTACCCCGGAAGCAGAGAGAGCAGATGCTCCCCCATCTCCTCATCCCCCCTCCCCTTCATCCTCTGTGATTTGGGAGAGAGTTGGCAGTGTTTTATTAGTTCTGGGTTGGTTAGTATGCGTGATTGATTACCCAGGACAAGCGATCGCTGTCAGTGGATTGGGTTTGTGGTATACGAGCGATCGCTTACGGCGATATAGTCTCAATGCTGACTTCGCGGCTGTTTTTATCATTGGTTTACAGACAATTTGGCTGGCTTGGCGGTTAATACCTGGGGGGTTACAAAAATCGGCGATCGCTGTTGCTACCCAACTCACCCAAGCTCAAAATGATCCTTTGGCATTGCTGAGTGTAGCTTTATTTCCCTACATCATTTTGATGCTGGTTGTCACAGAAAGCTTTCATCGTCAGCAAAAGCGGGACTTGGCGAAGTTTGGCGAACTGATGACGCTATGTTTAGGGGCTGTTTTAACAACTATTTCCCTAGTTAATCCAGTATTGCGATCGCTCAATTTACTATTTTCTACCGTCACCCTCGCTTTCATCACCAAACAACGCTTTCCAGAAGAGATCGTTACACCTACAGAACCGCCTCCCCTCTTCCCCTCCTCTTCTCCCCCTCTGGTATACCTGACTCACATCATCGGGGTACTGACACTCTGCTCAACGATAGATTGGTTTTTGCCTAGTCTGAATAATCAAGCTTGGGCAGGCATTTTGTTAGTTTTGATGGTGGGAGAGTGGGCACTGAGTCTGAGAAGAGGACTCTGGCGGGATAGTGCATGGTACATTGGTTTGGGGCTAGCAGGGATGAGTTTTCTGCTGTTGTGGGCAAATGCAGAGTTATCTTGGTATGGCAATGTTCGCCCTCAAGACAATTGGGGCATTATTTGGCTAATTACGCCTTTAGCGCTGACGGGTATAGCTAGCCGCACCACTACACAACGGCGCAAAATTAGCACTTTTTTGGGTGTGATGGCGGTGGGTGTGGCTCAGTTACTAACTTTACCCTTACCAGGAATCCGATTAATTGGTTTGGCGGTAGCGGTGGGACTGATGTTGGCAAATACGCGCTATTTGCGATACTTGGCATCGGCGCTCATTACAGAAGGCTTGATCCTGAGTTTCATTGGTGCGTTGCTGTGGGAAGGTGTACCACGTTTATCGGGAGCAGGTTGGTTGATTACAGGGGCGATCGCTACTTTGAGTTTATGGTTAAGCAGCAGAGTTCTCAGGCGAAAGGGTGACGAACTAGCAACTATTTATGCAGTCGCCAGTGATAAATGGGCGATCGCCTTGTGTATAGTTGAATTGGTGATGCTGACGCTACACTCCCTAATGGTATATAACGGGCTGACATCTCCAGGGTTTTTATACTTAATCGCCACAACAATCACCTTAGGCGCGATCGCTTATCGCAGTTGGGGACAACCCACAAACTGGGCATTTTATGGCATCGGTTGGGGTGTAGAATTGTTGCTTGCCGAATTGTTAGGGTTTTGGGGACGCTCAACAGTAAATATGGCGATCGCTAACATTGCCCTTGGCTTAATCACTCAGCTTTTGGGTGAATGGTGGCGACGCAAATATCAATTAACCAGATTGCAGAGTAGTCTGCACATCCTACCACTGATCTACGGAGCCTTTAGCATCTTACTCCGTTTCAACACCTTCACCGGCTGGACAGGTTTCTTTTCCCTTGGTGTCGCCTTAATTGTGATTGGTGTAGGGCGACGCCGCGAAGAATTTAAACCCCTGCTGTATTTGGGAATTATTGGCGTCTCAATCTCTGCTTATGAACTGTTGTTCTATCAGATGTCCCAAGCTACAGGCGGCGCATACGGCGACGGATTAATTGCCATGTCTGCCCTAGGCGTTGGTATCATGTACGCCTATCGCATTTTATCGCCGTGGCTAGTAGACTACTTGCGTCTGACACCCCAACAGATGAAAGCGATCGCCCATATCCACTGGGCTTGGAGTAGCTTCTTATTACTAGCTGCGATCGGCGCTCCCATTGCCGTTAACCGCCTGGTAGGATTGGGAACAGGAGTATTTTTGATTCAGTATGCCATTTTTGAAGGGCGGCGTTCCCCGAATACCACAGTTCCCGAAACCTTCCCCCTGATCTTTGGCAGAATCACCATCGCCGAGATGTGGGTGTACCTGGGTTTACTCCAAGTAGCAGCCATCCGAGTGTATTGGCGAGAGACAGCCGTCGGACAATTTTTATTTGGCCCCTTAATGCCGTGGAATGGTGCGATCGCTTGTGTAGTCGCCTATTTTCTCTACATCTTACCTTGGGAAAACTGGGGTTGGTCGAAAAGACCTTGGCAACATGCCGCATATATTGTGCCTCTGGTAATTGTATGGGAAACCAGACTGCAAATATACCCAATTACCTTGCTCATAGTCGCTGGGTTTTATATCTTCCTAGCCAAAGTAGCGGCGAATATCCGTTTTACCTATCTCAGCGTCGCCTTAGTTGATTGGGCATTATTTCGCTGGTTTGACAGCCTACAACTCACTGATGCTTTATGGTATGTCACACCCATAGGCTTATCAATTTTGTATATTGCTCAAATAGATCCCCAACTGAAGCTAGCAGACTATAAGACAACTCGCCACGGACTCCGGCTATTTGGTAGTGGCTTAATTTGTGGTTGGGCAATCTTATTTCATCAAGATACAGCCCTAATTCCTGGTGTTTTTAGCCTGATTGCCATTTTTGCCGGTTTAGCCTTGCGAGTGCGAGCTTTTCTTTACATTGGCACAGCTGCATTTTTCATTACCAGCATTTATCAACTAGTAATTTTGAGCTTGCGTTATCCATTTTTAAAATGGATTATTGGTTTATTAGTAGGTATTCTGTTGATTTCCATCGCCGCCAACTTTGAAACCCGTCGCGCTCAAATCACCTCCCTCCTCCGCAACACCAACAATGAATTTCAAGAATGGCAGTAATATCAATTCAAAATTCGTCTTGAAAAGTTGAGCCAGTTGCGTGGGCGGGTTTCCCGACTTGTAGACGCCGGAGGCGGCTAATCTACGAGAACGCTTTCAGCGAACCCGTAGGTTACAAACTGGCGTTGCTCAACGGGGAGAACCCTCCGAAGTTTGCTGGGAGGGAAACCCTCCTGGCAACTCCGCACGCAACTTTCCGCAAAATTCAAAATTAATACCAAATTGAAAAAAATACCCTGTAGGGACGTAGCTTGCTTCTCCGTAGGAGTAAGGTTGTTCGCCCTGTGAATTCGCCCTCTTTTTTAGCTGTTGCAATTAACGCAAATTAGCCGGAACATTCTCAGGAATTATCCACAGGTAAATAGTTTTACCATCCACTTCCTGCACCTTTTCTGGTTTCCAGTCACCCATATCAAAGGCGTGGGAAACAACACGAGTCCCTGGTTTGAGTTCTTGAAACAACTTTGGTCTTAATTTTAGATTAATCTCTGGTAGTAAATAGAGTGTCACCACACTAGCCTTACTCAAATCAGTTTCAAACAAATCTTGTTGACGAAACTCTACAAGATCACCTACTCCCGCTTTTTGCAAATTGGCATTTGCCTCTTTAACCCGTTCAGGGTTAATATCTATTCCCAAACTACGCGCCCCATATTTTTGGGCAGCAGTAATAGGAATGCGTCCGTCACCACTACCTAAGTCATAAACAATATCATCTTTCTTAACTTGAGCCAAAGTTAACATGGCATCTACCACAGGTTGTGGAGTGGGTACATAAGGCACATCAGGAGTACGTTCTTGTACTGGAATTACATTTGTAGGTGTTGGGGTATTAGCTTGTCCATCTGCTTGGAAGTCTCGCACATTTGTACATCCAGTAATACCCAAGCTAGCAATACTAACACTTGCTACAACTGAAACCAAAACTTGTTGTAATTTCATCATTTTCTCCTGATTAATTGTTTGCAAATGGATTGACACAAACCAAAATCCAAAATGGTATTAGCTGTGTCGGTAGTTGTTCAATAACAACAACGGAATGCCTGCCCCTACAACTAAAATGCCTACCAGTGCCCCTATGCCTGTGTATGCCAAACTGGAGTAAAGCAAGTAACCACAAACAATGCAAAATAGCAATGGCGTTAAAGGGTAAAATGGCACTTGGAAAGGGCGGACAGTATTTGGTTCTCTTCTGCGTAAGACAAACAGTGAAATCGCAGATAGCAAGAAAAAGAACCAAAATACCGGTGCTGTATATTCCACCATCGTTTCAAACCCGTTGCGGGTGATAGTGCCTAGCAACACTAGTCCTAGAGCGAATGCTCCTTGTAGTAATAAAGCTTGGACAGGAGTATCATTTCTAGCTTGCCAACGTCCTACGAAAGCAAACAAAGAAAAATCTTGTCCCAGAGCGTAATTAGTACGTGCTCCTGTCAAAATTGTGGCGTTAATTGCACCCAAAGTACAAATTGCCACCAAGACACTGAGGAATATAGCTCCCGGTGTACCAACAATCCTATCCATTAAGGCTGCGGCTACGGCTTCTGATGAAGCCATTCCTGCTAATCCTAAACCTCGTAAATAAGCAAGATTAATTAGCAAGTAAATCCCCGTGATAATGCCAATACTCCACATTAGCGATCGCACCATATTCCGTCTTCTGTTTTGAATTTCTGCCGAGATATAAGCTGCTTCATTCCATCCCCCAAATGTCAGCAAGACAAATACCATTGCCAGACCCCAATTAGATGATGTTGAGGAAGTGGGGGAATCTAAAGAAAGCGGAAAATTTGTAGAATTGACAGAGAAAAATCCTATGAAGACAACTAGCAGTAAACCTAAAATCTTAGCAAAAGTCAGCCAGTTCTGTGTCCATTTACCAGGGGATAAACCAAGAATATTTAACCCTGTAAGTAAACTAATTGCCACAGCAGCATAAATCGAAGAAGAATAAGTACCTAGGGGTAACAATCTAGAGAAGTAGTCACCAAAAACAAATGCCAGTAAAACAATAGATCCAGTTTGAATTACTGTCATTCTTGCCCAGGCAAAAAGAAACGCTACTGTCCGCCCAAAAGCCAATTTCAAGTAATAGTAAGTACCTCCAACATCAGGGTAAGTTGTGGCTAGTTCTGCATAGCATAATGCTCCAATTAAAGAAACTGCACCACCAACCAACCACAGCAGCAATACAGCACCCTCACTGCTTGCATTAGCAGCTACAAATGCTGGAGTTTGGAAAATTCCTGCCCCAATTACAATACCGACAATCAACGCAACTGCATCCAACAAAGCTAATGATGGCTTTGGTGCTGCAACTGAGTTATTAGCTGTACTTTCCTGGGCAATACTGTAGTTTTGCTGTCTATTCACATCAGTTCTCACAAATTTTAATTTGAGCTTGCACCAGATTTAAAATTGCCATGCAAAGATTGCTGTCGTTCAAGACAACCTAAAGCACCATCATTTATTCATCGGTAACTACTTTAAAACTCCGCTTATATTTGAGTTTGAGCTATAAATGTGATTTAAAAGTGATCATCATGCCAAAATCTGACAAAAGTGGTAGATAACTTTCAATATTTGTATCCTGTTTAACTATGCTATGCACTCTATGAAAGGGACGCTTACCGCTAAACATAATACATAATTTGTAAAAATTGTAAAGCTTAGATACCCGACTTTTGAAATAAATTAGGGATCTTATCATTCTTGAGTTTATACAATACCAAAAATTTAATCTCTCACTATTGCGGCGATTGTAAACTATATCCCATGCCATAAACAGTTTTAATCCAATCTTCCGCACCAATAATTTGTAATTTATATCGCAATTTCCGTACTAGCACAGTTAATGCATTACTTTCCGGTTCTGCGCCCCATTCCCATAAAGCTTGCTCAATCTGATCACGGGTTAAAATTTGATTGGGATGCCGCATCAAATATTCTAGTAATTGTGCTTCGCGGTAAGATAATTCCACGCTTGTTAAACCACGCTCCACAATTAACTTATTTAAATGTAATTGTAAATCTGATATCCGTAATGACTCTCCTTGCCAAGAAGGAACCCGCCTTTTCAATGCACGTACTCGTGCTAACAACTCGACTAAATCTGCTGGTTTGACTAAATAATCATCTGCTCCCGCATCTAAACCGATGACTTTATCTGCTGTAGTATCTTTAGCAGAAAGCATTAGTACAGGTGCAGTTTTGCCCGCACGTCGATACTGTTGACATAGACTCAAACCGCTAAAATTTGGTAGCATCCAGTCTAAAATTAACAGATCATAATCTTTTTGCGACAATAACCACTGAGCAGTTTCACCGTCTTCAACACCATCAACAGTATATCCAGCTTCAGCTAAGATACCCTTTAGTGGCTCTAGTTGTTCAGGATCATCTTCAACAAGTAAGATTCGCATATATTTGGGCGGATGAATATAGATTGGTTGTCAAACTATCCCCGGAATGATTGTAAAGGAATATTGAACAGTTAGCGTCTTTCGCTAGTAATAAAACATACTCATCTTCAAGGCTATATTTTGCTATTTATATGCTCTTGATTTTGTGACAATAGATAGTTGCGTAAAGAGACACAATTTGTTATGTCAATTTTCAAAAACTTCTGTAATATCAACCCTTGCAAACACAAAATTCCAAACACCAAAGCGCAAAGTCTGTAGACGCTTCTGCGGCTTCCAGCGTTCAGAACTTTGTAAGAACACCGACCCTCTCCAGTTAGCTTTATTTGCACCGCTCTACTTAAGTTAATAGCAGGTATCTGAATATAGTTTTGTTCGCTCAAGGAAAAAGAAAAAATTTGATTTACACCTAATATGCTCAGTCAGTAGGGGACTTGCATAAGTGGGAGAATTGGTGAAAAAATTGATCCGCGAGCACCATTAAGGATTCTCGTTGCGTAAGAGACCCATGAGGAAATCAGTGAAAGTTTTAGTTGTCGGGAATGGGGGGCGAGAACATGCTCTGGCATGGAAACTTCTGCAATCTAAGCAGATTGAGGAAGTTGTGTGTGTACCTGGGAATGGGGGTACGGCAAGTTTGGCACGTTGTCAAAACTTGGCTTTGGCTGTGGATGACTTTGAGGGCATCAGCCAATTTGCTCTGCAACATGGCATAACTCTGGTAGTAGTTGGGCCAGAAGTGCCTCTGGCAAAGGGAATTACAGACCATCTCCAAGCTCAAGGACTATTGGTATTTGGCCCTGGGAGAGCGGGAGCGCAGATTGAGGCGAGTAAGGCTTGGGCCAAAGCTTTAATGCAAGAAGCCGGGATTCCTACTGCTAAGGCGGCGGTATTTCATGAAGCAGCAGCAGCAAAATCTTATGTGCAAGGCCAGGGAGCACCAATTGTGGTCAAAGCTGATGGCTTGGCGGCTGGTAAGGGCGTGACAGTTGCCGAAACATTAGCACAGGCTCAAGATGCGATTGATGCCATTTTCCAGGGACAGTTTGGCAGTGCTGGCGAGTTTGTGGTGATTGAAGAATGTTTAATTGGGCAGGAGGTTTCGATTTTAGCGTTGACGGATGGGTTGACGATTAGACCTTTATTACCGGCTCAAGACCACAAACGGATTTGCGAGGGGGATACGGGAGAAAATACAGGTGGAATGGGTGCTTATGCCCCAGCACCCATAGCTACACCAGAATTAATGGCACGGGTGCAAACTGAAGTTTTAGAAAGAGCGATCGCCACTTTAAGAGCTAAAGGCATTGACTATCGCGGTGTGCTGTATGCTGGGTTGATGATTGCACCCAACGGTGACTTGAAAGTTCTAGAATTTAATTGTCGCTTTGGCGATCCGGAAACCCAAGTGATTTTGCCACTCTTGGAAACACCTCTAGAAGAGTTGATGCTTGCCTGTGTACAGCAACGATTAGCTGAATTGTCACCCATAGCTTGGAAGCAAGGTGCAGCTGCCACCGTTGTCACTGCTGCTGGCGGTTATCCTGGGGGCTACGAAAAAGGCAAAGTCATCACTGGAATTGAACAAGCGGAAGCTTTAGGCGTGACGGTATTTCATGCAGGCACAAAATTGAACCAGCAACAACAAGTTGTCACAGATGGCGGTCGAGTCTTAAACGTCACTGGAATTGGCGAAAATTTTGAGCAAGCGATCGCCCACGCTTACACTGGCATCACAGCCATTAACTTTGAAGGGATCTACTACCGTAGAGATATTGGGCATCGGGTTTTGAGTGAGTAAGCAACAGGATAATAGGGAATAATTCTCTCTACCAATGCCCCATGCCTTCTTCCCCACGTCCATCTGTAACATGTTTGCCAAATAACTGTTAATTTTTTAGTTGTTGGGGTTTATAACGAAAACTACTAACAACTTTAATTTAAAATGCTGGCTCTTTTGAAAACAATCCGAGAAGCGATCGCCAATTGGTGGTCAGATTTTACCCTCCAGACTAAGCTGTTAGCTGTGGCCACGCTGGTGGTTTCATTGGTGATGAGCGGTCTCACTTTCTGGGCAGTGAATACAATCCAGCAAGATGCGCGGATGAATGACACCCGCTTCGGTCGTGACTTGGGACTGCTACTAGCTGCCAACGTCGCCCCCTTAGTTGCAGAACACAATCTCACCGAAGTGTCTCTATTTTCCCAACGTTTCTTCAGCAGCACCTCTAGTGTGCGTTATATGCTCTACGCTGATGAAACAGGGCAAATCTTCCTGGGGATTCCTTTTTTGGATCAGGAGGTGGCCAATTCCCTCACCATCGAACGGCGAATACAACTGCCAGAAGATTATCCTGGTGATGGGGAAAAGCCGATGGTGCGGCAGCACATGACCCCAGATGGGGCTGTTACCGATGTGTTTGTCCCCCTCATGGTAGATAAGAAATACCTGGGTGTTTTGGCGATTGGCATCAACCCCAACCAGACGGCAGTTATATCGACAAATTTCACCCGTGATGTCACCATTGCCGTTTTTATCACGATTTGGGTCATGGTGATCTTGGCAGGGGTGATTAACGCTTTAACCATTACCAAACCCATTAAAGAATTGCTAGTAGGCGTGAAACAAATTGCTGCTGGGAATTTTAAGCAGCGAATTGATTTACCCCTGGGAGGCGAACTAGGAGAGGTAATTTTAAGCTTTAATGACATGGCAGAGCGCCTAGAAAGCTATGAAGAGCAAAATATTGAGGAACTGACAGCAGAGAAAGCCAAACTAGAAACCCTAGTCTCCACCATTGCCGATGGTGCCGTGCTGATTGATAACAATATGCAAGTAATTTTGGTTAACCCCACGGCGCGGCGAATTTTTGGTTGGGAAGGAGATGATGTTGTTGGTAGCAGCCTTTTATCTCACTTACCTCCAGTTGTACAAATGGAAATTTCTAGTCCGTTGTACGAAATGGCAGCTGGGGAATGCGAAAGCGCCGAGTTTCGTATCCCCCTCAACCAACCCACCAAACGGACTATCCGGATTTTGCTGACTACGGTATTAAATCTGCAACGGGAAAGCATTAAAGGTATTGCCATCACAGTGCAAGATATTACCCGTGAGGTGGAACTCAACGAAGCCAAAACCCAATTCATCAGCAATGTTTCTCACGAACTGCGGACACCCCTATTTAACATCAAATCTTTTATCGAAACTTTGCACGACTACGGCGAAGATTTGAGTTTAGAACAAAGGCAAGATTTTCTGCAAACTGTCAATCATGAAACTGATAGACTCACCCGCCTAGTTAACGATGTTTTGGACTTGTCCAAGTTAGAATCTGGACGTAGCTACAACTTCGATGGTGTAGATTTAGCGCAAGCTATTGAGCAAACCCTGCGTACTTATCAATTGAATGCTAGAGATAAAGGTATTGAATTAATTCAGGAAGTTGCCCCTAATTTGCCCTTAGTGGTAGGTAATTATGATTTGTTGCTGCAAGTATTAGCTAATTTGGTTGGTAACGCCCTCAAATTTACATCTGCTGGTGGCAAAGTAGCAATTCGCACCTACCAACTAGATCCCAAGTCCAACTCCCATAATCAGTTACCACCAGTGCGGGTGGAAATCTCTGATACTGGCATTGGCATCGGCCCAGAAGACCAACAGGCAATATTTGACCGCTTCTACCGCGTCGAAAACCGAGTTCACACCCTAGAAGGCACAGGTTTGGGTCTATCCATTGTGAGAAACATCATGGAACGGCATCGCAGTAAAGTCCATTTAGTGAGTGAAGTTGGCGTTGGAACTACTTTTTGGTTTGACTTGGCGGTGTTTAATGAAGAAGCTAAACCAGTGATTGTTGAGGCAGCAAATGCAGTTTAAGGCATGGGGCGTGGTTAAGAAGCAGGGTGCAAGAGGTGAGGATTTTCTTCCTTGCTTTCTGCCTCTTTGCCTCTTCCTTCATCCCCCAGATACGACAATCAGAAAACAGATAAATAATAAACCTAGTAGTAGTAGCCAAGTTTGATAGCGTTGTAGCCAGCTTTTAACCCTGGCGTTGCAGCTCAAAGTGTAAGGCTGTTGTTGCAGGGCTAATTTGCTTTCTTCAATATTTTGGTAAAGTGTACAGTCTTTAGCGTAGGGTCGTTGAGGAAAGTTGCACGTATCATCTTCATGATAAACGCAGCGATCGCACAGGTATTCATTCCCGGTGGCACGATGCAACGGAATACCGGGATGTCCGTAAGCTTTAAGAGTGACACGGCAATAGGGACAAGTAATAGCTTGATTATCAACCAGTTGCTGGCAGCGAGGACAAGATACTGTAGCCACAACCTCAGCACAAATAAGATAAGTAAACACTCTGATTCTAGCTATTTCTGGTGAGGAGGTGGGAGGGGATAGATGAATCAGCACGAAGAGTGCTGACTACGAACCGATTAAATGTCAACTAAAACGCTACGCCATATTTTTGAGCGATTTGAATTAGTTTTTCACATTGTTCTTGTCCAGCTTTAATTAATGCCTGTTCCGCTTGTTCTGGAGGAATCCCATCTTTGGGGATTAAATATTTAACATAAAGTGAGACAAAATCAGCTACGATCGCTAAACCTGATAAAGCATGTTGGTCAGCTTCTTTACCAGCGATCGCTGCCACTAAACCTGCTTTAATTGGATCTGGTTTGACTTTCATGAACTGGTCAACAAGTTGTGGCACATATTCTCCAGGTTGTAGGTTATTTAATTTACTTCCGTCTGGAGTGAAGTCATATCCTGCTGCTTTCGCCTGCTCCACAACACACCATTCTGTGAACTCTTGTAGTGCGGCTTCAGGAAGGCGAGGAAGATATCTATGTAGTGCAATGTCAGACACAAGCTTACCTTGGAAAGTTCAGTTTTTTGAGGCGAATTAAAGTCAGCCTATCGCACTGTTTATGGAAATTTTAGTGTGTTATGTTACGGCTATTTAATATCCCCAATTTCTTTGAGAAATCGGGGATCTGATAGGTAAGAGTATCTACCGCCAATCTTCCCAATTTTGGTTAAAAATTGAGGTATCAGGAAAAGCCGTCGGGTTGCCGTTTTGCTCTAACAGTCGTTTGAAGGCTTGCAGCTGGGGTTCTGCTTTGGGCAAATCATCTACTAATTGGTAGGGTGCAACAGCATTTTTCCGGGCAAAGGCCGCCACAGTTCCCGCCGCCGCCCCAACAGACCACTCAAAGGAGTGGACGCGATAGGCCGCAGCTGCTATATGACTAGTAGCAATGCTCTTGCCACCGACGATTAAATTGTCTATTTTTTGGGGAATCATCGCCCTCAGCGCAATTTGGAAGGGATAAGCTTGTCCAGCACCGCGTCTTTCACCTGCACGTTCCCGATTGCCAGGTGCTTCGGGGGGGCTTTTTTCCATGCAAGGGTGGAAGTCAATGGCGTAGTGACCGATACCTACAGCGTCAGGAAAGATGGTGGAACGAGTCCGCCGCATGGCTTGGTCTACGGGCTTTTGCCCCGTAATTACGGATACTGCTTCTAATCCTGCCAGTGCTGCTCTTAACTGGCGATACATATTTGCTGGTAGGGTCTTGCTGTAATATTGGTCGTTGTAGTTACGGCGAGAAATATCAATTTCCCAAATCATAAAGCCTGTGGGTTGTCCCCAACTTGGGCGACCAATAATTCGCCGTCCTTCCCGCATATAGGGATATTTGGATAGGCCGTGTGCTGTACCCATTGGCGAATCTAGCCCCGCCACAAAACGGTTATTAGTTTGCTGTTGCTTCACACCTGGCCCTAGTTGGGAATCTGTGGTTCCTGCTACTAACCAGTAATAGTATGAGAAGGCTTTTTCTTCAGCTTTGCGGAGACTTTGGGTCCGTAGTCCTCCCAACCAGCCACCGGGCTGTAATTGCCTGGTACTTTGCAACTGTTGGCGCGTATAAATTAGGTTATCAGCTGCAGTTCCGGGACGATAGTCGTTACCCCAAGTCCAGTTTTGCATGGAGATGTCTCCAGGCGTGGGTGCAGTAAAGTTGACACCACCGAAATTTGTGGATTGTCCTTTGGTGGGACTCCAGATGCGACGGTAGGTGAAAACTAAGCCAAAGTTTGCCAATCGTTTTAATTCATAGCTGAAATATGGCGAGTACTGCAAATAAAATGGCGGCATTGTTTGCGGTTGTGCGTCCTTGGTAGCCTCCATTGCAAAGGTATAAGTAAAACCTTGAGTACAATAGGGGTCGTTACTGGCGCTGGAAGATGAAGGTTCCAGATAAGAACGCGCATCAATACCTAATCGGTAAGGTACATCCGCTAGGGCGATAATTTCTCCGGTTTCGCTGGCGTCTACCACATACCAATTCGAGGTCTTCCCCTGACTCTGTTTAGGAACGAGGCGGATAATATTTTTCCGGAAGCGAGAGGAATTTTCGTAGCGGTAGGCGTCTTCGATGCTTTGCGATAGAGGAAAGGTGTTTAATGGTGGTGCGTTAGGTGCTGGTTGATGTTGAATAGCGATCGCACTATTAATTATCTTGCCATCAGCACTAATTTCTAAATCTTTAATTACTGTATTTGCCAGCCATTCTAACTTACCTCTACCTTTCTTTTCTGCATCTTTGAGCATTTGCACCAGAACGTTATGAGCATCACGGGGCAAAAAGCAAGAGTCACTTACCCAGCAATCACCAGGGTTAAGTTGACCGTATTTCTTCTGAATGCGGTTTCGTAATTCTAAATAACCGCGAGAATAGAATTGGCGAGATCTCTGGGTGGGCCGTTCATCTAATGCAGATGTCCCTTGAGCAGAAATTTGTCCCCCCAGCCAGTCGGTAATTTCTGTCAGACAAACCGTTTGTCCTGCTAATAAACCCTCATAGGCTGTCGCTACTCCAGAAAGTCCACCACCAACAACTAAAATCTCACAATTGATGGTTTTGTCTGGATTTCTAGGTGGTGCGGCTATCACAGCCGTATAAGGTGCTAAAAAAGCCGATACCACACTGAAACTAATGAGTGATTTGGGGCTAAAAGCCACTTTGCGTCTACACTTCACGGTTGGAGAATTCCTTCAACTTCTGTGTCACCTTGTAGACGTTAGCATTTGGTAAATGCTCATCTCAAGCCTTTTTTCAAGTTGCCGTAGGTAATTGTAACCAAACTCCTTGTCTTCTCCAGGTTTGCTCTAGCAAAAATCTTTCGAGATTTTGAGCAGAAATCATCGCCTTTTGTACCAAAATCTCACCTAACTTTCTCCCATTTAATAATTGCTCTTGTAAGGCTTGTTCTAATTCAGTTTCCGAAATAATTTTGTGTTCAGTTAACAAAGCACCTAACTGAAAATTTTGTTGGGCGAGGTTTTTCTCTAATGCGGCCAGAGCTATTAATTTTTTTTCCCAATTTAAGGCTGTGGTGACAATTGTTTCCAAACTATTATACCTTGGTTGCCAAGCTAAAATAGAGCGAATTTTGTCAGTACCTGCAATCACGCAAGCTGGATCTCCAGGTCTTCTGGTAATTTCAATTACCGGAAAATCTACCCCAGAAATGCTTTTTACCATTTCTAAAACTTCTCGCACGCTATAGCCTTGACCATAACCACAATTAAATATTTCGCTATCATTACCTGCTTCTAAATAATGTAATGCATCCACATGAGCACTGGCTAAATCTTCCACATGGATATAATCCCGAATACCACTCCCGTCTGGAGTAGCGAAGTCTGTACCAAAAATACTCACGGATGGAGAACGACCCAAAGCCGCATCACAAGCTACCTTAATTAGATGTTCGGCTTTTTTGGCAGATTGACCCAGTTTTCCCGTAGGGTCTGCACCAGCAACATTGAAGTAACGTAAAATAACGTATCGACATCCAGAAGCTTGAGCAAAATCTTGAATCATTTTTTCACTCATGAGCTTGGAGTTACCGTAAGGGTTTATGGGTTGAGTTGGTGATAACTCTGTTACTGGATTTACCTGAGGTTGTCCATAAACCGCAGCCGTACTCGAAAAAATAAATTTCTTGACCCCAAAGGTTTGACAAGCCTGCAATAAATTTAAGGTATTGCGCGTATTATTGGCATAATAATTCAGGGGTGCTGCTAATGACTCTGGAACCGATAAGCTAGCAGCAAAATGTAACACGGCATCAAACCCATGCTGTGCAAAAACTTTATTTATGAGAGCTTGATTTTCCAAAGAAGCAACAATTAATTCTCCACCAATAACTGCACTTGCTGAACCAGTAGATAAGTTATCATACACAACTACATCATAGCCAGCTTCTGCTAGCTGACGCACTGTATGGGAACCAATATAACCAGCTCCTCCAGTAACTAAAATTTTTGGAGACATATGCTTTCACCACCCTAATAGAGAGAATCACCAAATATTTATTGCTAAAAACCATGAGTAAAAAGTCAATAACTAATTACGCACAATTTGAAAGCAACTGCAAGAATTTCGTCAACACCATTTCTATAAATCTCAGTCAGTATGATTATGCAACACTAGTATTCCACAATTGTTTTTTCGTTGCATATTCAGGTTTCTGACACTTCTGCTCCTATTCAATTACCCAAATTACTGATTCAGTCAGGATTTATTGGCTGGCTATGGTTTGATGATAAGAAGTAATTAAAGATACAATATTAATCACTGATGGCTCAAGTTAGCAATTAACTCTTATATAACCTTCACTAAAATTAATTAAACTTCGCAAATGTATAATTTGTTAGATAAAATATAAGCATCTCACCTTAATACCATCAGTTAGTTCTCAATTCTCCCTTACTTCTGTACCAAGAGTTCACAACTGGATTCTGCTATAGATGGGAATAAGCACGCCGCTTCAAAAACTAGCCAACGTCTAGGGATGGTTTTCATGAAGAGCAAAAAGCAAGTCATTTTCAATTTAGTTTTGCAAACCGCCACAGTTTTGTCACCACTGCTACTGTACGCTGATATAGCCAATGGACAACCTACACCATTGATGACCCCAGAAGCCAGCCCTGCTCCTGTAATATCGAATGAGGAACGAGAGGAATTAACGCGACTGCGAGCAGAAAAGCGCTTAAGCGAACAACTCCAGTCTGATTTTAATCGTGTTTTTGGTCGTACAGTTTTTCTACTTAATGTCTGGCTAGTAATATTAAGCCTATTTCCGGTATTGATAATTGCTTTGTTGTGGCTTTTACGCCGAGTAGCAATTCGTGAGATTGTTAATAGAGCTACAACTCAGTTACAGGAATTGGAAAAATTACAAAACCAGTTAGCTCTTGTTAAACAAGAAGCAGAAAATACTCTACAAGAAGCTAAAAATACAAATGATCAATTAGAACAAGAAGTTGACAGTTTGCAAACTAACATGAGACGTGAGCAAGAAAATTTATCTGTGCTGACATCAGAAGTCTTACAAAAGAAAAACATGACAATAGCGCAATTAGAAGCAGAAATTCAAGAAATTAAACGAAACATCGAAAATTTAGGCTTAGAATTTGCTGCTCAACTATCACAATTACAAGCAGATGCTCAAAAACAAAAGGATGGAGCTATCGAAAATCTAGAACAATCTAGGATTGAATTTAGTGATCAACTATCTCAATTAAAGTCTGATACACAACAACAGAAGGTGACAGTAATCGATAATTTTGGAGCCTTACAAGCAGAATTTGCTTTGCAACTATCACAATTACAAACAGATGCTCAACAGAAAAAAAATCTAACTTTCGCAAACCTAGAAGCATTAGAAAATATATTTAGGTCAGAAGTATCAGAGTTGCAGTTAGATACCCAACAACAGAAAGATAAAATTATTGAAACTTTAGTCACATTACAATCAGAATTTACCTCACAATTATCTGAACTACAGGCAAATGCTCAAAAACGCAAAGAACTCATTATTGAAAATTTAGAAAAATCTGGTTTTGAGTTTACAACGCAATTTACTGAATTACAATCAAATGCTCAACAACAAAAGATATTAATTTTGGAGAAGTTAGAAAAATTAGAGACAGAATTTGTCTCCCAGCTTTCAGAGTTACAGTTCGATGCTCAACAAAGAAAGGATGCAATCCTGCAAGAACTTTCAGAAATTACACCTCCAGAAACAGTGATATCTGAAGTTGAGGAAGCGCCACAGTCAGAAGCATCTGCTGTGGATTATGTGCAACAGGGAGATATGTTATTTGCTCAAAAGCAATATGAAGATGCGATCGCAGTTTACAATAAAGCAGTGATTATCCAGCGTGATCAGCCTGTAGTTTGGGTGAAGCGAGGTCTAGCCTTGGCTCGGTTAAAACGCTACAAAGATGCGATCGCATCTTATGACCAAGCCATTCACCTCAAACCAGATTACCACCAAGCTTGGTGCGATCGCGGTGTGGCTTTCGGCAATTTACAACAACATCAAGCAGCTTTAGCCTCTTTTACCCAAGCTACTCAGGTCCAACCAGATGATGCAGTGGCTTGGTTAAATCAAGGTCTAGCACTGATAGCCTTAGAACAATATGAAGCAGCGATCGCTTCCTTTGATCAAGCGCTACAATTTCAACCAGACTCACCCAAAATCTGGGATAAAAAAGGGTATACTTTGGTAAGATTAGGTCAAGATGAAGAAGCGATCGCTAGTCTTGATCAAGCCCTCAAAATTAATCCTGATTATGCCAGTGCGTATTATAATAAAGCAGCCTGCTATGCACTACAAAGAAATGTAGAGTTAGCTTTAGCAAATTTGCAAAAGGCGATTGATCTAAATCCCAGGTATAAAGAAGACGCAGTAAACGACATAGATTTTGATGAAGTGGCAAGCAATCCACTATTTCGGAAGTTAATTTGATCTGAGCCGGACTAAAGTCCTAACTACAAACAATAATCATCAATATCTATCAATTCAGATTCAAATCTACCTTTAATTTCTTGATTAAAAAATCTGCCAATTGAGTCAGATGTATATAAATCTTGCCAAGTCTCGGCTTCTACTTCTAAATATTGATAGACTGCTCCACTATGAAATTCAATTTGCAAAATTTGCTCATGGCGATCGTAACCCACAGCACAGGCCATTGATGAACTCACTGGCAGCATGGACATTGGTTCTGAAGCTGGAGGTAGTGCAGTAAATTCACAAACAATCTCATTGAGTTCTTGCAAGCCTTCATAAGCCTCTATTGGTGCAGAAATTTCCAATAAATCTAGTTCCTCACCTCGATTAACCAACAACTGTAAATAACCATCAGAGTGAGCGATCGCAATTATATTACTCAAGTCCACTTTCGATAGCTTCATAATTCTTCCTGTTGGCGTCAAATTAGTACAAATGTACTATATGTTTGACTTGGTGTCAAGTAAAAATCTGTGACGCCAAACTTAATTCAGGACACTTTTGCAGAAAACTAGACGCTTTTTCCTGGGCTTTGGGATTGTAGGTATGTACTGGTGTAGGTCGGATAATGCCAGTAAACAGGTCATCTAAGCCGTAGGGAGTGAAGAATTGCCATTGACCTTGTGTATCTAGCTTTACACCTACAGACGTAGCGGTATGTAGCCATTCTGTAATGCCATCTTCCGTACTGGTGTAAGGTCTACGACCAGGACGCCAGCGACCAAAACTAGCTTGATTTTTGACATCAAATTGATAGCTAGGAAATTGTTCGCTGAGAGTTGTCTTTGCTGCTAATTCTTGGGAACGGTTTCCTTGTGCATCAAAAAATGCAATATCAAAGTCATTGATGATTAATTCACATTGACCACCAAAGATGGAACGCCAAACCGTATTTCGTACCGCACCACCAGCCAACCACCAATTGGGGAGGTTAACTAGGGAGATTGCAGGTAAGACAGCACCAATCGGCGAATTAGCCAGAATTATCTGTAAACGTGTGTTACTATCCATGTCACAATCATTGAACTATCAACGAGAAATTTAGAATATGACCATTTATCTTCTATGAATAGGTGCAAAAACGACCTATCTTGATAATTTTGACCCATAATATCAACTTGATAGTTAACTAGAAATATTTAATCTATTGAATAACAATCTCTACACAGCTTATATCAGAAAATCTCACTGATGCTCATTCTCCGACAACCTGCGCTTAATAATTCAGCTTCAACGAAAAATAGCCTACTGTGAAACAGCAATTAATTTTTAACTTTGAAACTACCCACTTACAACACTAAAAATAGCATGATCATCGGAGAAAAGTCTTGATTTATAAAGAATAGGCAATATATTTTAACCTTGCTAATAATCACAAAATAATAATTGTTTTTTAAAAATTACTGTTGCATATATGGGGGTAAGTTTTTATAAAATTTCCTTTGCGTCTTTGTGCCTTTGCGTGAGACTTTAATTTGATTCTAAATGGAAAGCATAAGGTTTTTTATAGCTGAAATTTACACAAAACATCCACAAAAATTATTTACAACAACGAAACATAACATATTTTAATTTTTAGCTGTTAATTTCTCGATTTTGCAGCTACTTCCTCTCCCGGCAAAAAAACACAATGCGTGCTAGAATCGTATCAGAATATAGCAATTATTCAAAAGAATTTTGCAGTAATTTCGTGTTGACAAAACACGAAAGCCTACAATCTACGATTTTGGAGTTTTTTAGGTTATGACAACCTCACAGGAGAGGATTATCCCAACAGATCTGCGGAACGAAATGTCCCGGTCTTATCTGGAATACGCCATGAGTGTGATTGTGGGTCGGGCACTGCCAGATGCCAGGGATGGTCTGAAACCTGTGCATCGTCGCATCCTCTACGCCATGCACGAATTGGGTTTAACACACGATCGCCCTTTTAAGAAATGTGCCCGTGTGGTAGGGGAAGTGTTGGGTAAATACCACCCCCACGGCGATACAGCAGTGTATGACGCTTTAGTACGGATGGCGCAGGATTTTTCCATGCGATCGCCTTTAGTGAACGGGCATGGTAACTTTGGTTCAGTAGACAACGATCCACCGGCGGCAATGCGATACACAGAATGCCGCTTACAAGCTTTAACTAGCGCCGCCCTGCTCCATGACATCGAATCAGAAACCGTAGACTTTGCTGATAACTTCGATGGTTCCCAGCAAGAACCAACTGTTTTACCAGCACGCATTCCCCAGTTACTACTGAATGGTTCCTCTGGGATTGCGGTGGGGATGGCGACTAACATCCCGCCCCACAATTTAGGTGAGTTGATTGACGGCATGGTGGCCCTAATTCACAACCCCGAAATCACTGATCTCCAGTTAATACAGTACATCCATGGCCCAGATTTCCCGACTGGGGCGCAAATTCTGGGGACAGCAGCAATTAGAGAAGCCTACACCACCGGGCGCGGTTCCATCACCATGCGCGGCGTCGCTAACATCGAAACCATCGAACAGCGAGGCCGCCCAGAACGGGAAGCAATTATCATCACCGAATTGCCTTACCAAACCAACAAAGCAGCGCTAATTGAAAAAATTGCCGAGTTGGTGAACGACAAGCGGATAGACGGAATCGCAGATATTCGAGACGAAAGCGATCGCGATGGGATGAGAATCGTGATTGAATTGAAGCGTGATGCTTATCCCCGTGTCGTCCTCAACAACCTCTACAAGCAAACCCCCCTACAAGCCAACTTCGGGGCGAACATGCTGGCGTTGGTGAATGGTGAACCCCAAATCCTCACAATCAAACATTTCTTAGAAGTCTTTTTAGATTTCCGCATCGAATCGATCAACCGACGCACCCGCTACCAACTGCGGAAAGCAGAAGAACGGGATCATCTCCTGCAAGGTTTATTAATTGCCTTATCTCATTTAGATGCAATTATTAACTTGATTCGCCATGCTTCTGATGCACCCACCGCCAAGGGTGAACTGATCACCACCTACGGGCTTTCGGAAGTGCAAGCCGACGCCATCTTACAAATGCAACTGCGGCGGTTGACAGCCTTAGAAGCAGACAAAATCCGCATTGAACACGAAGACTTACAAACACAGATTGCTGACTTGCGGGATATTTTGGCACGTCGGGAGAGGGTGCTAGAAATCATCGAAACCGAAATCACCCAACTGAAAACCAGCTTCGCCACACCCCGACGCACAGTAATTACCCATGCAGAAGGGGAAATTGACGAACGTGACCTAATTGCTAACGAAAAAGCAATTATTCTCCTCACAGAGCAAGGTTACATCAAACGGATGCCCGTCAACACCTTTGAAGCTCAAAGCCGTGCTACTAGAGGGAAAGCCGCCGCTAAAGTCAAAGATGATGACACCATTGAGCATTTCTTAACTTGCTGCGACCATGACAGCGTTTTATTCTTTAGCGATCGCGGTGTCGTCTACTGCCTGAAAGCTTATCAAATTCCTGTGAGTTCACGTACCAGTCGCGGCACACCCATTGTGCAAATGTTACCCATTCCCAAGGAAGAAAAAATTACCTCCATTGTCCCTGTGGATGAGTTTACCAGTGAAGAATACTTGGTGATGCTTACCAAAGGCGGCAATATCAAGAAAACCGAATTGGCAGCCTTTAGCAACATTCGGGCCAATGGCTTAATTGCTATTTCCTTAGAAGAAGGTGACCAACTGCGTTGGGTAAGACGCGCCAGAGTGGAAGATAGTGTACTCATTGGTTCCCGCCAAGGCATGGCGATTCACTTTCGCTGTAACCATGAACAACTACGTCCCCTCAGTCGGGCTACTCGTGGGGTAAAAGCCATGAAACTCAAAGCTAAAGATGAACTGGTGGGCATGGATATCCTCCCGGCGGCAATTCTGGATACTTTACATAGCGTTACCGAAGCCGAAAGCGAAGAAATCGAAACCGAAGAAATCGAAAACAGTGAAGAATCGGCAGAAGTCCCAGGTAACGGTAGTATCGGCCCTTGGGTGTTAGTAATTACCAACGGTGGTTATGGCAAACGCGTTCCCGTCGCCCAATTCCGCCTGCAAAATCGCGCCGGACAAGGCTTAATGGCTACCAAATTCAAAAACCGTAAAATCAAAGATCAATTAGCCACCCTCCGCATCGTCAATAACGATGGTGAAGAAATCATGATGGTCACAAATCGCGGTATCATTATTCGTCAGGCTGTGAATGCGATTTCTGTACAATCACGCTCGGCTACTGGCGTGAGAGTACAGCGTTTAGACGAAGATGACGCCATTAACGGAGTAGCGATCGTGCCTCCCGATACAGGTGATGCAGAAGAAATAGAATAAACAGCGTTGCTGAATCGAGGTATGAATTTGGATGTAGAGACGTAATATTTTGCGTCTCTACAATGTTTTTTAGTGCAGCACAAAATCATTTTCATCAATGAAATCAGCAACACCCAATAAAAAACAATGGAAGCAAAGCAACAGATTAACTGCCTTGCTTCCTCACCTAATTGCATTAACTGCTGGGATCTTCATGGGGCTAACCGTCGCCCCTGTGGGTGCATGGTTTCTAGCTGGGATTGCCCTAGTTCCTTTGTGGGTGTTGGTTATCAGTTCCAGCAAGCTTAAAAACCCCTCTCTCCTACCCCTCGCCTGGGGTGTGGGTTTTCACGGCACCGCCCTATTCTGGATTACAGGTATTCACCCCATGACTTGGTTAGGTGTGCCGTGGTGGCCGAGTTTAATTATTACCTGCTTTTGTTGGCTGTTTATTAGCCTCTGGGGAGGTTTATTTGTTTCCGTTTGGGCATTTTGTCTAGGACGTTTGAAACAGCAAAACCCAGGACTACGTATACTAATCGGCACATCTTTGTGGTGTGCCTTAGAAGCCCTGTGGAGTGCTAGCCCCTTGTGGTGGAGTTCACTAGCTTACACCCAATCACCACAAAACCTCATCCTCTTACATCTCGGTCAACTCTCCGGAACCAGTACCATTACAGCAGTCATCGTTGCCGTTAACGGTTTATTAGCCGAAGGGTGGATTAATCATCGTCCAACTTCCTCTGCTTCCTCTGCGCCTCTGCGGTTCCTTAACCCAAATATCAAATACTTAGCAGTAGCTACAGCCCTACTCATCACCTCTCACCTCACAGGCTGGCTACTATACATACAACCCCTAGCCCAACCACCAGCAGACGCCTTAAAAATTGGCATCATTCAAGGTAACATCCCCAACGGCGTCTTACTCCGTCCCCAAGGATTTTATCGTGTCGTCGAAAGCTACACCAATGGATATCTCACGTTAGCAGATCAAGGTGTAGACGCAGTCCTCACTCCCGAAGGCGCATTACCGATTTTCCAGCGTAATTTAATGACCACTGCCTTTGTCTCAGCAGTCAAGGAAAAAGGTATTTTGGCATGGATTGGCGCCTTTGGAGAACAGGGACGTAGTTATGCAATTAGTTTATTTACCGTCACTGGTAAAGGGGAAATTTTTAGCCGTTACGACAAATCAAAACTTGTACCTCTAGGTGAATATATTCCCTTTGAAGGAATTTTCGGCGGGATTATTCAGCGCTTGTCGCCTCTGGAGGCACACCAAATTCCAGGCGCAGCAAATCAAAATTTTGACACACCATTTGGTCGGGCGATCGCGGGAATTTGTTACGAATCCGCCTTTCCCGAAGTGTTTCGCCGCCAAGCTGCGGCTGGTGGGCAATTCATTCTCAGTTCTTCTAACGATGCCCATTACAGTGCTGCCATGCCATTCCAGCATCATGCACAGGATATCATGCGCGCCATCGAAAGCGATCGCTGGGCAATACGCGCCACCAATACGGGATATTCAGGTTTTGTAGATCCTCATGGTAGAACCTTATGGATCTCTGGATACAACACCTACGAAACCCACGCCGAAACTATTTATCGACGACAAACACAGACTTTATATGTGCGTTGGGGTGATTGGTTGACACCTTTACTATTAGGATTAGCGGCTTTAGGTTGGGTAATTAACATCCTCTGGCAGCATCATCACATTCATGATTAATTTATTGGTGAATTTTGAATTCGGAGCAAAGCGACATGACCCAGATTCCCAAAACTTTAAACCGTTTGTATGAAACAGACTTTGTCGCATGGACGGAAAATACGGTACAGCTAATTCGTGCGGGACAATTGGGACAGGTGGACTGGGAGGCTGTGATTGAGGAGATTGAAAGCTTGGGGAGGTCGGAAAGACGAGAATTAAAGAGTCGCTTAGAGGTTTTGTTACAACATTTGCTGAAGTGGCAATATCAACCTAGTTTACGCAGTGGCTCTTGGCAAAATACGATTGATGAGCAACGCAACCAAATTGTAGATTTGCTGCAAGAAAGTCCTAGTCTCAAGTCTTATCCAGAGGAAGTTTTAGCTGAGTGCTATCGTCGGGGTCGTAAAGCAGCTAGTAATGAAACAGAACTCTCACTGGATAGGTTTCCAGTGGATTGCCCTTATCCTATCGTCCAAGTTCTTGATGCTGAGTTTTTGCCAGATGCGATTGATTTGTAGTTTTGCTGATCGTCAGCGTCTAAAATCTATTCTTTTGAACAGCACGTGAGAAACTCATGTGGCAAAAGCAGCTATTGAAGGCGGCGTAGGTGCAACGGGAATTTCTGATCTGATGGTAAGAAAAGAACTGCAACTTGGTACTCTGCGTACCATGAGAATTATTGATAATAAAAATAAACCCAGTATGGATGTTGAGATAGTTCGACCATTTTTTAAACTCAAGCATCGGCAACGTTTTCAAACGGCACTTGCAAAAACATTTGAAGAGACATTGCTATCATCTCCATTAGATAACTTACATCAAAATTTATCTAAGTTAGTTAAATAAAAATTACATTGGATTTCAGAGAAAATCATGATGAGGAACTAGTTACTGGCTCAGGGTTTTCCCGATTACCAATACTGAGTCACTTTTGATTTTAAGTAGTATAAAATTTTAATGATCTAAAAACTTGACTTGTGGAAATACTGGCAATATTTTCCTTTGATAACAAAATCATAAAATTTTCCGGATAGCTAACTACTCAAAAGAATTTTATCACTCACCTTTTGATAGATTAGACCCAATTCTAAAAGCAGTATATTTGGATGAGTTAACAAATAATTTGCCAGAGAACCTCATGCTAAATAATTAATTTCCATATTAAAAACCCAAATCCTGATGTAGTTCTAGTTAATTTTTTTAGGTTCCCTGTAGATCATGACATCCCCTGAACCACAAGCTGATAATCAAGAAAATTTTGTACAAACGCCATTAGAGTCACCAGCTGCATTCTTGGAGTCATCTCCTCATACCAGATCGTGGCCGAGGTTATGGTTAGCCGCACTACTGCTGATTGGCGGTGGCACAGCTTTAGTTTGGCGATTGCTGATTCCTGCACCTCCAGCAACTTCACCTACTAACGCTCAACCTTTAGGAGTACGTGTCAAACTATCCCCAGTCCAAACAGGCTTAGTTGAAGACAGTTCAGATTTTGTTGCTAGCTTGGAGTCCCGCTACTCAATCAAACTGCAACCAACTATTCAGGGTCAAGTTACCCAAATATTTGTCAAATTGGGAGATCCAGTAGTCAAAGGTACAGCAGTTATTCAAGTCAATCCTAGACAGCAAGGCGCGATCAACGGGATTGATATGGCTACTAATCGAGTAGCTCAGGTACAACTAGAAAATGCTCGCGCTACACTGCAATCTCTGCAAGCCGAAAGGTTTTCCAGCTTGACTGATATCAGATTGAATCAGCAAGATTATGAAAGGTATGCAAGTCTGGCCGCAGAAGGTGCTGTACCTCGACGGATGCGAGATCAGTATGCCGATAAACTAGCCACAGCTAGAAGCAAACTTGGTGCAATTGACATTAAAATGCGATCGCTACAAGCCGCGGTGTCTCAAGCTGAAACAGCATTGCAGCAAACTCAGTCTCATACAGCCCTCCAACTCCAAAACTACAGAATTATCGCTCCTGTCGATGGCACAATTGGCGATATCCCCGTGAAAGTTGGTGATTTAGTAAATCCTGCCATACCAGTAGCTACAATCACTCAGAATCAACCTTTAGAAATCAAAATTTCCGTACCACATGAACGTTTACCCCAATTACAGAAGGGAATACCAGTACAATTAATGGGCGGACAAGGTCAAATTTTGGGTATCAGTCAGGTATTTTCTATTGCTCCCAATCCCGAAAATAACACTCAACCAATACAGATAAAAGCGCTCTTGAACAACTCTCAAGGTCGGCTCAAAGCAAATCAATTAGTACGGGCGCGAGTGATTTGGAATCAACGTCCTGGTATCCTAATCCCCACGACAGCCGTCTCTCGCATAGCGGGAAATACTTTTGTTTACGTCGCACAAACAGAAACATCCCCAGAAGGTGTTTCTCGGTTAGTAGCTCGACAAAAGCAAGTAAAGTTAGGCAATCCCAAACGGAATAATTATCAAGTTCTTTCAGGATTGCAACCAGATGAAAAAATTATTGTTTCAGGTTTATTTAATTTGAGAGATGGTGTACCAATTGTTGCTGAGACTTTTTAATTGGTATAAGTAGGGCGGTGTAATTAAAAATAACTGACAATGGCTGTTATTTGTCATTTGTTATTTGTCAACTATTCCCTATTCCGTGTTCCCTGCTATATAAATGAAAAATGTAATTTCTCAGTCACGAAACTTTTCAGTTTTATAATTGTCCTGGAACAGCCAACAAAACGGGTGAGTGGATATAGGCTGGTTTTATCATGTTTATATAAGCTCATTTACCCAACTTTAAAGTCTGTTTTCGCTACGAAATGTCACTTCACAGGCATCTAAAAATTATGAATTTGTCAAACTTTACGACTTTGCAAAACTTAGAAGCCGCCTTTGGTGGTGAATCGATGGCAAATCGTAAGTATCTTTTTTTCGCGGAGGTGGCGCGTCAACTTGGGTTTAAAGACCTAGCTAAACTTTTTAAAGAAACAGCAGAACAGGAAACTGAACATGCTTTTGCACATTTTGTGCTACTACATCCAGAACTGGTTGTAGAAAATCCAGATGCTTTAACTGATGAACAAAAGCGAGAAATCATGTCTCGTTGCTTATCTTTAGCAATCGAGGGTGAAACCTATGAATACACTACAATGTATCCAGATTTCGCTGCTGCGGCTCAACGCGATCGTCACAATCCGGCTGCTGAAGAATTTCTCAAGCAAGTTCAAGAATCTACAGATCATGCCAACACTTTTCGAGAAGCTGCACATCGTTTTGGCTTGCTAAAATCTGTTGAACATTACCATGCCGATCGCTATGCTGAAGCCTTAGAAGTTTTGAATGGTGGACAAGCCACAACCAAAGTTGTAAGCACAGATCCTCAAACTCGTAAATGGATTTGCAGACAATGCAGTATGATTTACGATCCCGTTGCAGGTGATCCTGATTCCGGAATTGCTCCTGGTACGCCTTTTGAAGCAATTCCTGATGATTGGTATTGTCCTATTTGTGGTGCGAGTAAAAAAACTTTTAAACCACTGGAAGAAAAGATTGCTGCTTAAGAGCATGTTTGAAAAGTTTTAGGCGAATATAATTCGCTACTACACAGGCAAAGTCCACCGACCTGGTGTAGTAGGTAGGGGCACGGCACCTATAATTTTTTGGTGAATTCAATCGTCTTATTGATGCCGTGCCCCTACGATTGAATCATATTTTTTACCTACTAAAACCTTTAACCTAGGTCAAAAAGCAAAATTTCCGCACCAATATTGGTACTTATTTCTAGCTGTTCTTCCCCAGTAATTTGTACACCATCACCTGCTCTGAGTTCTTCATCATTCAAGGATGCTATACCTTGAGCTATTTGCAACCAAGCATAACGACCAGGTTTGACATGATAATTAACGACATCACCACTTTCTAAAACAGAAGCGTATAAATTAACATCTTGGTGAATTGTCACCGCACCATCCCGGCCGTCTTTAGCCGCAATTAAACGCAGTTGGCCGCGCTTTTCTTCTAGAGAGAAAGCTTTTTGCTCATACCTTGGTGCTAATCCTTGCTGATCAGGAAGAATCCAGATTTGCAATAAGTGGAGTGGTTCAGTTGGTGAGGGATTAAATTCACTGTGACTTATACCAGTACCAGCACTCATAATCTGAGCGTCACCAGGACGAATCACTGACCCTGTACCTAAGCTATCTTTATGCTCTACCGCACCTTCTAAAACATAGGTGAGGATCTCCATATCCCGATGACCGTGGGTAGGAAATCCAGCACCAGGGGCGATGCGATCGTCATTGATTACCCGTAAGGAGCGGAAGCCCATGCGGTTGGGATCATAAAAGCTACCGAAAGAAAATGTGTGGTAACTATCGAGCCAACCAAATTGAGCATGACCGCGAGCATTTCTATCATGAATTAGGTGGGTTTTTGTTGTTTGAGACATGGTTTTACCTCGCTTTTGTTAGTTTTTAAAACTTAAATAATTAGGTCGTAGTTAGTTGTCATTTGTTTTGATTACGAGTTAGCAATTAGGTTTAAATTTCAATTTCAATTTCAACTATTTAAATAGTAATGTATGTATATATAAAATGAAAAGTACGCACTTAAAAGTAGCGTACTTACTAAAAGTATACTATTGGGTTAGATAAACTTCTCTTGCCTGAAAATTACTTATTTCACAGCAGCAGGCTGTTTAGTAGTCGTAACTGGTGCACCATTACCTCCCTTAACTTCCGCAGCTTGTAGATGAGCTTCTAGGAACCAGAGCCTTTTGTCAATAGTGCGAGAAATTTCAGTATAAAGGTCAGCAGTATCTGCATCACCCAAGTCATCGGTTTTGGCGATCGCTTCTCTAATATGTTTAGCATAGGGTGCGAAGCGGTCTGCTAACGCTGTCACATGCTCTTTACCATCTAAAATATCAAAGGGATATTCTGGCAAAATAGAATTGCTAGCAGCAGCGCGAGCTGTTCCTAAAGCATAGCCACCCAAAGCGGTAATCCTTTCAGCCACTAAATCAACGAACTCTTCCAATTCACCAGCTAATTCATCGAACAATTCATGTAACTGATAAAAGTCTGTACCTTTAACGTTCCAATGAGCTTGCTTCGCCTGGGTTTTCAAATCCAAAGTAGCTGCCAAAGTTTGGTTGAGAAGTACGACGATTTGCACTCGCGCTTCCGCAGGAATATCGATACGAGTGGGATAAAGACGTGATGAAAGTGCGTTCTCGCTCATGATTCTACCTAATGGCTGTGACAAATAACTCTCTAGATAGTAGTATTAGTAGCTTGTTGTGCAGAACTGCCTAGGGATAGATAATCTTCATGAAACGGAGAATACTCACGATAGAAGCATAAAAATGCCTGTATGTGCTACGTTTTAGCTGTTTTTACCTGTAAGCTTGGCTAAATTTAGCACTAAAGCAGCGATCGCCAAGTATTAGCGTCCTGAAAAAGCTGTCATACTAATACCAATTCAAAATTCCAATTGAATTCGGAGCGCAGCAATATGGCCTACTACGTAATCTACGACGGAAATTGTAATCTTTGTGTTACCTTAGTGCAATTATTAGAAACCCTAGATCAGGGGAAACTATTTCGTTACACTCCCATGCAAGATGAGCAAACACTGTCCCAATGGGGTATTACACCCCAAGATTGTGAACAGGGGATAATTTTGATTGATGGCGATACACCTGCAAGACGTTGGCAAGGCAGTGATGCATTTGAAGAAATCGGGCGATTATTGCCAGTTGGCAGCGTATTTGTAGACACTTACCGCGCATTACCTGGGATGAAGTGGGCAGGAGACAAATTTTACGCCCAAATCCGCGATAATCGTTATACTCTCTTTGGCAAACGTTCTAGTACTTATCAATCACCATACTGTCCTGATGGTAGCTGTAAGGTAGAAAATCAATAATTTCTACAACCTTCTGCCTGTTTTTTGAGCGTAGCCGAAACACTACCTTTAGGTTGAATTAATTTTTAAGTCTATGTTGATTTTGATAAGGCATAAATCATAACCACTTTAGCCAAACACCTCAATCATTTGGCTTATTAAATACCTCTAAAATCTGACGACAAATCTGTTTTAGCTTATCCCCAATTTCTGGAGCAGGCACAGCCACACCAACAATACTCCAGTCTTCCACGGTAGAAAGTCGCCAGGCCTCGCCCCGATGGTCGAATGCAGCTACTTCCACACCAATCGCCCGCCGTGAGTCATGAACGGGGTCTTGATAAAAACGGATTTGAATCAAAACACTGCGACTTTGCCAAGACTTGCTAATACCAGGAAAGTGAAAGCCGATATCTATAGAATCTGGATCGACTAACTCCCTGGTTTCTGGGTCATTCTTCCAAGGTTTCAAGTCTGATTTAGCATCAGGAAACTCAAATTTGAATAAATTCACTGCGGTAGCAATTTTGCTAGCAAGGATGAGATTGGTTGCTTGTTCAGATGCGTTCACGAAAAAAACACTCCTAATATGGCGTCGGTCTATGATAGATGTGACGATAGAAAAACCTTTAGAAGGCTAATCTAATGGGTGTTCCAAATTATCAAGAGCTTTTTTTGTTGAGCAACTTTAAATAATGCTTTCCTAACAATCATTTTGACCAAAAGATGACAAAAACTGCTAAGTGAGTATTTTAGGATTGTGTAAGACATCTTGAGTAATTATACTTAAAAATTGTCTAATTAAGCGGCAATTATGCTGTTTTTGGTAAATATGATGTGAGGCGAAAAAATTTTCAGTAAAATACTTTGCTGACAGGAACGATAAATTACGCTAGCGATATAAAATTACACTGTTAGTCGGCAAACAAACAGCAAATTATTTCAGTGTATGGCGCGTCAACGCTCTATTTTTTCCTTAATTCTAGTAATTCTGGCAACATTCCTGATTAGTTGCAGTGGCCCTAGTGTGGCAGTCGTACCTCCCACTTACACAGCAACTCAACTGGAAAAAATTCAGACTTACGTTCCTGATATTCAGGCTGTACGCGATCGCTCACAAGAGCTGCAACAGCTGATCCAAAAACAAGATTGGATCAATGTGGGTAATTTTATCCACGGCCCAATCACAGAAGCGAGGCTGACCCTAACTTATATCATTCCCAACCTCCTACCCAAAGACCAACCCACAGCTCGGCAAATCACGCGCGATTTCTTTAACCACCTGGTTAAAATTGACCAAGCCGCTAATGCCGGCAACACTCAATTAGCTTTGAGTAACGCCAAAGCGGCTTTCGCAGACATTGACAAATTCGTCCAACTGCTTCCGGAAACAAACATTCCATCAGAGGCAAATTAAAGACAAGGTTTAAGATGAGCAAAGGGGGATGAGGAGGACGAGGAAGGGAGCATCGCAAATGTGTAAATTTATTTTTTTGTAGTGATGGCTCTCTAGCCCGCTTCCTGGACATTAGGGAGCTACAAATTTTATGTTTGCAAAATTGGGATGCTCCCGACAAGGAAAATATAGATAAGTAAATAATTGCTAGCTTTTCTGGCTCTCTCAACTTTCTCATCTTCCCTAACTCGCTAAGTCTTTTGCTCAAAAAAGTAATGAGTCATGTTGTAATTATCGGTTGTGGTGTGGTTGGGGCAGCGATCGCTTACGAACTCAGTCAAATTAAAGGCCTCCACATCACTGTTATTGACCGTCAAGCACCCGCACAAGCTTCTACAGGTGCAGCACTGGGTGTTTTAGTAGGTATAATCAGCCAAAAAATCAAGGGGAAAGCTTGGCTATGGCGACAAACTAGCATCCAACGCTATGAAACCCTGATTCCAGAACTAGAAGCCATCACCGGGCGCAAAATCCCTTTCAACCGTCAAGGAATCCTCAGTCTGTGCTTGGAAGAGGAAGATAATTTAGAAAAATGGCAAAAGTTGCTGGCTATTCGCCACTCTCAAGGCTGGCAATTAGAAATTTGGGACAATGCTCAACTCAAAAACATCTGTCCCCAGGTAGATAATGAAAAAATTATCGGTGCGGTCTACTCTCCCCAAGACCGTCAACTCGACCCTACTGCTTTGACGTTAGCTTTAGTTGAGGCTGCACAGCACAACGGTGTGACTTTTAAATTTGGTGTGACTGTCTTGGGACAAACCCCAACAGGAGAAGAAATCACAAGATGTGACTCTATTGAGACTATAGAGGGCAGAATTACCGCCGATTGGTTTGTAGTCGCTGCTGGGTTGGGTTCAACGCCACTAACAGCACAATTAAACCAGAAGGTTGATATCCGCCCGGTACTGGGACAAGCTTTGCAATTTAGTTTAGGACATCCATTGGGTAATCCTGACTTCCAACCGACGATCACTGGTAATGATGTGCATATCGTCCCTGTGGGTGGCGGAGATTACTGGATTGGTGCAACAGTGGAGTTCCCCAGCGACGAGGATGAGATACCACCTAATCAAGAATTACTGGAGTTTGTCAGACAACAAGCGATCGCGTTTTGTCCAGAATTAGCCCACGCACAGATCATCCGCACTTGGTCAGGATTACGCCCCCGTCCCGAAGCACGCCCAGCCCCAGTTGTGGAAAATTTATGCGGGTTTAGTAATGTCCTGCTGGCTACTGGACACTATCGCAACGGTGTTTTACTAGCACCTGCTACAGCCTATGCAATTCGTGAGATGATTATTTCTCAGGGAATGGGGAATAGGGAATAGTGAATGGGAGATAGGGAATGAAAGATAAATAACTAATGCCCCATGACGCCAGTTTGCTTAAGTCGGGAAACCCGCCCACGCAACTGGCTCCCCAATGCCCCCATCTATAGGAAAATCGCGTGTCGTTAACAGAACATAAAATAAAAGTAGGTGCTCTAGAATGGTTTTATCGAGAAGCTGCGCCAATTGGCAGAACTGATTTAATACCTGTGGTGTTACTACATGGTATGGTTTCTCAAAGTTACAGTTGGCGCCACATTTTACCTGCTTTAGCCAATCAGGGTACAAGAGCGATCGCTCCAGATTGGATTGGTTATGGCTTTTCCGCAACACCAGAAAAAAGAGACTTTGCTTACACTCCTGATGCATTTATTACAGCTTTAGAAGGTTTTATTCAAGCTCTAGAACTAGAACACTTTTCCCTTGTCGTCCAAGGATTTTTAGGTTCTGTAGGGCTACAATATGCCTTGCGTCACCCTGAACAAATAGCCAATTTAGCTATCCTCAACACACCCATTTCTCCTGCTGCCAAATTACCCTGGAAAATTAAACAAATGGGTTTACCTTTAGCAGGTGAAATGATGACACAAGACCCCTTGCTAGTTGATAGAACCCTAGAAGGTGGTAGCCGTTACCGCATAGAAGATCAAGATTTAGATGTTTATCGTAAACCATTTTTAAAAAGTTCTGCTCCTGGGCGTGCCTTGCTAGCAAGTATTCGTAATTTGCAACTAGACACAGCTATGACAGAAATTGCATCTGGGTTTAAAGAATGGCAACAACCAATTTTAATTCAATGGGGTGTGATTGACCCTTGGTTGTCTGTAGACATAGCACAAAGTTTTGCTGATTCTGTACCCAATGCTGAATTAATCAAACTGAATAACGTGGGACATTACCCCCAAGAACACTACCATGAAGCAATTTTAGAAGACCTTTTGCCTTTTGTGCGTCGCTCTAAATCTAGCTGACATTGTTCGTAGTAAGGACTTTAGTCCTGATTATTCCCAGCACTAAAGTCCTTACTAAAAACCCCAATATCAGTTCATTTGTTCGCATTGAAAGGGCTGGGATATAAGACCCATTGTTGGCAATGTAGCTCTCACACTCCCGCACCATTTTCAACAGTTTTTTTAGCTCTATTCGGCTATTACCATCAAAAATCACGATTTCTAGGTCGTCCACAAGGTCTTTTATCAGTTGCAATGCTCTGAACACATTTCCATGCTAGGGTGTGTTGGAGGTTTTGTAATAATGTTTTGGCTTCCGCTAGTTTTAGTCCCAAGTTTTCTGGCTGTAAAGCACCACGCTCAATCTGCATAATTTCTTGGACAGCTTGGGAATCTCCATGATCTGACTCCACAACTATTTGGATTTTGACTTTCACACTATCCCCTGTTCAAATAACATCTCTTTATTCCCAGCCGCATATTGCTGTAAATGTTGGTTGACTTTTTGGCGGTCAAAATGGTCAACCATTAACCATTGACGTAGTTCGTATATTTCTTCAATATGAAGAGGGATATCACCTTCATCCACAATTTCACTTAACCGAGAAGCTATATATCTTACTGAGTATTCCTGCTTTTGTGCCATGAACTCCCACAGGCCACCACAGTCTTCTGGAGGGCAAGCACGTTTACCATTAGCGGGTGCGGGTGGAACTGGCTGGACATGGATTTTTTGTAGATGCTGAATTGGATGTTATTGTGCCGATATTGGGAATAGCCGTTCTTGTATAGCTTCCACCGTTATTCAAATAACCTACATCCAAAGCAGCTAAATTAGTAATTTCTTGTGGAATTTCAAAGGTGGATGTTACTTTTGTGGGGATACCAACAGCTAAACTGATATTAAAATACTCTCCACCTTTAGAACCTCCAGTAAGACCTGCGCCAGATTGTATTGTTTGGGCGGTGTACACAGTACCAGAAGCATCGATAGCATTTGTTCTAACTGGGTCATAATTAGGGCTAACAGCAAATCTCAGAGTTTGACGTTCCTTGCCTATATTGGTAATTAAAACATCACAACTCACTTGTGTGGGTTTTGTCCTTTGACAACCGCGTGATTCAAATTTCAGAGCGTTTTCTTCATTAACTATTGATTGAGCTACTAATGTTTCTCTTGACGTTCTTTGTGCCACAGCTTGTGGTAGAGAAACGGATATGACACTTGTTGCTACGACACCACAACAAAAAGCAATTCCCGCTACCAAATGTTCACGAACAGCTGAATTTTGCATTTCCTATATTGTTAATTTATTAAGTAATTAAATTCTTCTCCAGTTTAGATTTTACATCAAAAAATAAAAAAAATAATTTTTTTAATTTGATCAAACCTAAGCTCGACTTTATCCATTTTTACGAAAACCAAAACCCGACGCTCAAACCATTATGGGACAGTAGTTTTAGTTTTTGGACTTGAGTGCAAATCAGTGACATGGAAAAAGTATTTGCCAAAAAAACAGGATTTTTGCCGGATAAGGAAAGCCAAGTTCTTAATTTTGGATAAAGTCGAGCTAAGAACATTGTCAAGTTTTGACAAACATTATGTCTCAAGATTTTAAGACTGTCTCTTAATTACGAATTACTATAGTGGAGGTTGGAGTGGTAATTCTGCAATTACTGGACAGTAATATTCAGCAATTTTTTTAGCGATCGCATCTGGTCGTACAACTGCATCTAAATTGCACAACAAAATTACAGTAATCTTATCATCAATAAAGCGTGTGATATTACTGGCAAATCCTACAATCGAGCCATTATGACCAACTACTCGACGACCATCATAATTCAACACCCACCAACCCAAACCAGCCACATATCCCAAATTTTGCCAATCATTACCCTGATTTGGGGGATGGGGAGTCCACATCAAATCCAGGGTTGATTGCTTCAGCAAAGTTGCATTCTCTAGCGCCTGTTCCCACTTCACCATATCTACCACACTAGAAAGCTGACCTCCAGCCGCATAGGTGACAGAGGAGCTATAGTACGGTTTATTAATCAACTTGTTGTCTAACAATCGGTAGCCGGCAGATCTGTGTGGCACAATCTCCCTAGGAGCATTCATCCTAGTTGCATTCATGCCTAAAGGAGTGAAAATACGTTCTGCCAATAAATCTCCGTAGGATTTTCCACTTACCCTTTCTAATATCAACCCCAGTAGATAATAGCCTGTGTTGTCATAGGCGCTAAACTCACCCGATGGGAACTTCAGGGGTAAATCACTAACTAAAGCCAAAACTTCAGCTTTAGATAAATCCAGACGGGTAATTTCCCAGTAATTAGGTGCATCGGTATAGCTGGGAATTCCAGATTGGTGAGACAGCATTTGCCTAATTGTCACATTTTGCCAAGCTGGGGGTAAATGATCGAGGTAAAATGCGATCGCAGTATCTAGTGAAATCATCCCTGACTCCACCAACATCATCGTGACTGTAGCAGTGAAAGTTTTACCAACAGACGCAATTTCATAAACCGTCTCTTCAGTAGCTGGGACAGAGTGTTCCACATTCGCCAACCCATAACCCCGAACCAAAACAGGTTCACCCTCCCACACCACAGCAACCGAGAGTCCCGGAATCTGTTTTGGGTCATTATGTCTCGAATATAGTCCTCAATCATATATTTGTGTTGACGTTGATCGCAAATGTTCATAACCCACATAACAACCAAGCCTCTGTTCACTTTTCCTGTTCCCAGCCTCCAGATTTGTCCTGGGGAAATGCGTTACACTTCTTAACCTATCTGCACACTCACAACCAATTGCCGCACGAGGTTTTGCCGTAACCTGATAATGAGGGTACTTACCATCTAGGCAACAGCTACCCTAAAGCAAGTTGAGAAAGGCAGGTTACGATTCATGGCTTATTCGTGGTTTAAAGCGTTTCATATCATCGGCTTCGTCGTGTGGTTCGCCGGCTTATTTTACCTAGTACGTCTTTTTATCTATCACGCTGAAGCTAATCAAGAACCGGAACCAGCACGTACGATACTGAAAAACCAGTATCAGATTATGGAAAAACGCCTCTACAACATCATCACTACCCCAGGAATGTTTTTGACAGTAGCAATGGCGATTGGCTTAATCACTACTGAACCAGAAGTATTGCACGAGGGTTGGTTACATTTCAAGCTGCTGTTTGTCGCGCTGTTAATTGGCTATCATCACTACTGTTCTCGGCTGATGAAGCAGTTAGCAGCCGATGAATGTCGTTGGACTGGTCAGCAATTGCGTGCTTTAAATGAAGCGCCTACAGTCTTTTTATTAGTGATTGTACTGCTAGCAGTATTCAAGAATAATCTACCCACAGATATTACTGTCTGGTTAGTTTTTGGTGCAATTATTTTGATGGCAGTAACTATTCAGCTTTATGCCAAAAAACGCAAGCGTGACAAAGAAAAGCTGACAGCAGAAATCGGGCAAATTGCACAGGAGCAAAGTTAGTTAATTACACTCCCTTCAGATTTTATTGGTAATAGAGAATGGGTAATAATTATTATTACTCATTAACTATTACCAATTAATTTTGTAGTCATACCAAAAGAGCTAAACCAGCGATGAACAATCAGCAACTTTTTAGTAATCGTATAGGTATACTAGCGACAATGCATCAAAAAGAAAAAGTTATAGCCCCGATTCTAGAACAAGAATTAGGAATTAAAGTTATAGTACCCCAGGATTTTAATACTGATATTTTTGGGACATTTACCAGAGAAGTAAAACGTCCAGGAACTCAAATCGCCGCCGCCAAATTAAAAGCCGAAAAAGCACTAGATGTCACAGGAGAAACACTAGCGATCGCCAGTGAGGGTAGTTTTACACCTCATCCAATCTTACCTTACATTTACTCTAATCGAGAGATCGTCATTTTAGTAGACAGAGAAAATGAACTAGAAATTATTGGAGAAGAATTTTCCACAGAAACTAATTTTAATCATCAAGTAGTAGAAAATATTGGAGAAGCCTCTGAGTTTGCTGAGTTAGTTGGTTTCCCTGAACATGGCTTAATTGCCAGCTTTCAGCCATCAACTACAGATAGCCATAAGATCATCAAAGGTATTACTACAAAAGCAAAACTTATAGAAATCGTTACTTTAGCTCTTAATAATTCTTCGGATGGCAAAGTGCATCTAGAAACTGATATGCGAGCGCTTTATAACCCTACACGCATGAAAAATATCACCAAAGCCACCCTTGACCTGTTAAAAAAAATTAATAGCCGTTGTCCCAATTGTTTGGCTCCTGGTTTTGCTATTACTCAAAGAATAAAGGGATTACCTTGTGCGATATGTTATACACCAAGCAACTTGATTCATACAGTAATTTATCAATGTCAAAAATGTAGTTTTTATCATGAAAAAACTTTCCCTGATGGTGTTGAGTTAGCTGATCCAGCACAATGTATATACTGCAATCCCTAGGTTATTAAATATTCATTATCTCTTTTGCGATTCCTCCTGGCGATAGATAAACAATTTATAAACCGTGATTTTTAGCCCGAAAAAAATCCCCCATCACTATTTGGCAATGGGGAGATTTAAAGTTAAAGTTCGTCAGGTGATCGGAATACATAATTATTTAGTATTAATCCTAGTTCTCTCAATTCCTCCATTGGATAGAGATATACTCGGTCATAATTTACCCGTATGTATCGACTAACACTATATACTAAATATAGTCAAAATCTTAGCTTTAAATCACAAATTAATGTAGTTAATAAGCTGCTTATTGCGGTATAAAATATATTTAGACATTAAATGCAAAATAAAACTGATAGAAGATAAATTTATTAACAGCGATCGCCAGTCTTCTTCCTAAACGAAACTCCAGTAGCATAAATTGTAGTTTGCCATAGAAAAGCCCTCTTGCCATTGACAAGCAAGAGGGTAGTGGTATGGTGTGAGGAGCAAACGCAATGTTTGCTTAAATCTAGTCTAGCAATTGAATGAGACTTTGTGGCAAAAATATTGCCTTTTGTATGGGTAATAACCGTCTTGCAGGAATAGCTTTAAAATTTTATACAGTTTAAATAGGGAGTTAACGGAGCAAAATCAGGCTTTAAAGAATACATTAGTTTGTGAATGTGATTAAAGTTACTGTAAATCTAGTAGTCGAATAAACCCTGATTGCTACATACCGGAGTCAAAAATTTTGCAACATCCACAACTTTCTAATTCTTGGCAAGCAGTCCTGAAAGAAGAGTTTGATAAACCTTACTTCGATAAACTGTGTAATTTCTTAGCAGAAAAAGGGCGGTTTCAAACTATATATCCGCCAGCAGAAGATATTTTTTCAGCTTTTAAATTGACACCTTATGAACAAGTAAATGTTTTACTTCTGGGACAAGATCCCTACCATGACAAAAATCAAGCACATGGCTTATGTTTTTCTGTGCAACCGCATATTAAGCCACCACCTTCATTGATGAATATATTCAAAGAACTTAAAAATGATGTCGGTTTTGATATCCCGAATAACGGATATTTGATATCTTGGGCTAAACAAGGAATTCTGATGTTAAATGCAGTGCTAACCGTGAAGGCGCATACACCAAACTCCCATAAAAATCAGGGTTGGGAAATTTTTACAGATGCAGTAATTAGGAAAGTCAACCAGAAGGTAGATCCTGTGGTCTTCGTACTGTGGGGTGGGTATGCACAAAAAAAGCTAAAGTTGATAGACACGAAAAGACACAAAGTTATTCAATCTGCCCACCCTTCACCACTTTCTGCACACAATGGCTTTTTTGGCAGCAAACCTTTCTCGGCTATCAATTCAGCTTTGTGCTCTTTTGGTAAGCCAGAAATAAATTGGCAGATTCCCAACTCCACACCTAACTCAATACCCTCCCATTTAGGGTAGATATACAAATCAAAACCTCACCCTTGTTTTACCTTGTGGGTACATCTTTCCCTTTCTTTTCGCAGAAGAAGGATGTTCCTCCAGGACAGGGTGAGATTTGAATTATCTAAAATGTAGTCTAGCGTAGATAGGAAGAGACGCAAGTTGGAGTAGTTTTAGTTTGCAATTCTTCAATCTTCAATCCTTCTGTAGGAGCCGGATCGTCTAATCGCCGATTCCGGTTAACATTAGGAACTTCGGGAGTTAAGTAAAGGATACCCTTGTAAATCAATTCATAGAGCCAATCCTGATTAATTACATTTGCGTAGGCTATCCATTTTGGTTGGGATTGATTAATGTCCTGCAACAAGCGATACATTTGTTCGCTGATGGGATAAGTTGTGAAATAAGGGTTATTCGGAGAGAACAATTCAATTTCACGTTCTCCATTCCTGGGACTAGATTCCAGTCGGAATCGTAAATCAGGAGACAGGGCCAAAAAGTAATCGTTGACCTGCAATTGTTCTAGTAACTGCCTTTGCTGGAAATACTCCTGTACCTGTTGATGAATTGGCTGACTAGGATTGTGAATGGTGCGGCTGTAATAAGAGCCTGTGTGAGTCCCATCAACCTGACAGATGAGAATATAACCAAAGTTGACTGCTTTCAACCCTGTGGTGTGAAAATTTTGTAACCACTGGTCTAGCTCTGTATTGTATTCTTCCCACGACTGATTAAAGGCAGTATGACAGTGGGGAACTGAGAACAGAATATCATTGCGATCAGCAGTACCCAACACCAACTTATGAGCAGGGCCTCCTTGCCACCAGCGCTCTAGTTTAGATTCATACTCTTTGATATTCACTAGATCAGTCACAATGAATAGTCTGCCATGAGGAGCAAGATACTGGGCGCTTTCAGAAATAATCCGAGCTAAAATCTGTTCGCCATTCATACCACCATCGCGGAACCGACATTCCTGACTAGGACTAGGTACAAAGGGTGGATTGGCTAAGATGGTGTTGAAGTAGCCATCAGCAGCTTGGTAAAGATCACCTTCACGGAAGTGGGTATTGGATATGCCATTGAGTTGAGCGTTAAATCTAGCAAAGCGGATAGCTCTTGGGTTAATGTCAACTCCAATGATTTCTTTGGCATAACGACTAGCCACTAAGCTTTGAATACCACCACCACAGCAAAGATCTAAAACTCGGTTGGCTGGATATTGGGGAGCAGTGCAAACCAATCCCGCACTATCCATACCTACGTACATAATCACGTCTTCATCAATCTGATCTTCTGGTAGTATCATGTAGCGATGATCTGTAGCTACATAAAGTCCAGCGACGACGAATAAATCGACCCTTGATGCCCAATCTTCACCACGCTCAATTAACATACCTAAACTACAAAGGGTTGAGAATAACTCATCCCCAAAAATTTCTTGCAGTCTAGTTGCTGTCAATGCACCCCTTAATAAGAACAAACGGATCAAGTCTCCCAGTCTAGATTGGGGTAATGTATAGCGATCGTAATAGTGCAAATACGTCGGCTCAATCTGTTGCTGTGAGGCAACATTTAGTAACTGACAAATATTAGCTTCGTTGTAGCCTACTTGATGTAGACATGTATATAAATTGCGAAGAATGTTGCGAGCAGAAAAATTCTTGTTGGCAAAAGGTGCAAAAGTTTGATTTGAGTATGAGGGTAATACTGAATCTTCAGGTAAAGTTTTAAGCGAATACGTCGTTTCTATCCTGTATTTGCGGAGTTGTTGGTTTGCCCAATCAATTCGCTGGCTAAATTCAAAATCAGTCAGACGTAGATCAATTCGCATCTGTTCTAGGCAATTTTCAGGAGCATTGAGAATATCCAGCAACAACTTGATTTCTGCAAAAGTGTAGCTAGAAGGTGGTACTTGCTGTTTGAGATCAACCAGAGTAGATTTACTTAGGGGGTCGAGTAGTAGAATGACATCATTAGAGAGCTTGGTCTGTAAGGAACCGTAAAAAGGAGTCTCAGGGAAAAGTACACTTGTTTCTTTGTATTGAGCACCTTGATTTGAGAGTATCTGCAACTCTTCAAAAGACCAAGGACAGCCAACAGTCTCACCGAAGAATAATGCCTGATCCAGCTTTGCCATTAAATCAGTGACATCAGGAGCATCGGGAGGAAGTCCCTGAGGTAACACAACATCACCAACATTAGCTAGATGCTCCTCATAGCTACGAACAGGGACGTGGCGTTTAGATATCCAGAAGTTCTCGATCGCTAGATAATCAATATCTGTACCTAAAAAGGTAGCGATCGCTTCTAAGGGCGTCTCTACAATTGGTTGTCCTCCTACGTTAAAGCTGGTATTGAGCAGTACGGGCGGTCCCTGTCGTTCTTTTAAGAGTTGATAACACAGCCGATAAAAATAGGGATTGTCCTGTTCTGTCACCGTCTGCACCCGACCTGTGCCATCTACATGGGTCACAGATGGGATTTGCTCGTGAAATTCAGGTTTGATTGGGGATACCAGCAGCATGAAAGGTGCTGCTACATCTTGCTCAAATACCTGGGAAACGGCTTCTAAGGGAATGACTGGTGCAAAGGGGCGGAAAGCCTCGCGGAACTTAACCCGCTTATTCAAAATATCCCTCATGTGTTTAAAGGTGGGGTCAGCCATAATTGACCGATGTCCTAGTGCGCGTGGCCCATACTCTGCACCACCTTCAAAACGAGCCACAATACTACCCTGTGCCAAAGCTTGAGCACTACGAGCAATCATCTGATCTGGTGTTAACTCCTCGAACTCAATCGAGTCTTGGAAGTGTTGCATAGCCTGGGAAATTTGCTCTAAATCGTAGCACCCACCAAGGGTTGCCCGTGTCAAGGGTACTCGTTTCTGCCCTCCACCTGCTGCATTGTAAGCCCACAACGCACAACCAGCCGCAATCCCACTATCACCAGCAGCAGGGAAGATGAAAATATCATCCAATTGGAGCGATCGCAACAGTTCATAGTTGGCAACAGAGTTCAAACCCACGCCACCGGCAATACATAGCTTTCGCAGACCAGTCCGCTTGATTGCCAACCCGACAATATGCTTTAATGCTTGCTCTAATTCTTTTTGTACTTTGTAGGCGAGGTCAACCAAATAAGGCCGTAAATAGGGTTTACCTTCCCCATTGTCATAGCGTTTTTCTAGGGCAACGACTTCCAAGAATATATCGTAGGCAGAGATTTTCAGGCTAAAGGAATCTTCTTCAGTTTGAATCCAAGGATGCCAATTGGGCTGATCTTTGCCAAAGGGAGCTAAACCCATGAGTTTTCCAGCTTCTGCGTGCTGAATCTTCTCCCCAACTTTGGTGACAAACCCCGCTTTGCGAGTGATGTACTCGTAAACAAAACCCAAGGTTGAAAGTTGTGCTAAGTGGGCTGCAACTGTTTCATTATGTAGGGTGGTAATTGTCTGCCCGCGTCCTTCGTAGAGAGTATAGGATTCAGTACAATGATCTGAAGTAGTACTACCTGTAGCATCTACAGACAAGATCAGGGCTTCATCAAATCCAGAAGGCCAGTAGGCAGAGTAAGCATGAGCCAAGTGATGACTAGGAATTCGTAGTACTTTATCTGTGATCTCAGTCGGTAAAACTCGTCGGAGAATATCGGGCGCGCAGTCGTGACCTGGCATGTTTGCGGTAATTGAGGCTAAATCACTCAAGGTGATATTGCAAGCATCCAAACAATAACGTATCGCTTCCGCCGGAATCTGCATTTGGGCTGCAACCCCAGGTGCATGAAGCATGTAGCCAGGACTAAATTTATGACGATCTAATCTTTCTTGCTCAATTGCAACTACGATTTCACCATCCTTAGCGATCGCCACTGAACGCTCATGTCCTAAATTAATTCCCATGTGGTGTTGTGTCATTTGCTTTATCACTTCACTTAATAACCATTGCTCAACTAAATATTTCTGCTCAACCATTTATTCCCAGTGCAAAGGGTAGCCATTACTAGGAAAGTGAATGGCTTCTAGCTAGTTCAGTGTAAAAATCAGGGTTTAACGTGAAAGCAAAATCGGCAGTTGAATCAGAAATTCCGTTCCTTTACCTAATTCTGAAGAGCACTCCAATACTCCACCATGCTTCTCTACAATTATTTGGTAACTAATTGAAAGACCTAAACCTGTTCCTTGACCTACAGGTTTTGTAGTAAAAAATGGATCAAAGATACGCTTTCTGGTCATTTCAGTCATGCCAGTGCCATTATCAATAATCCGCACTGCAACATAGAAATCACTCACGACTTCCGTGTAAATCTCAATTGTCGGTGCAAAAGCCGATATTTCCTGTTCTGACTCTGGCAATACCTGATGCTGAAATTCCCCATCAATATCAACAACTTCATTCAAACAACGAGAAGATACTGCATCAATTGCATTGCTAATCAAGTTCATAAACACCTGATTCAGTTGCCCTGCGTAGCACTCCACTAGTGGCAATTCGCCATACTTTTTAATTACTTCGATAAAGCTGTGATTTTTCAATCCTTTAAGACGACTTTGTAAAATCATTAAAGTACTTTCAATTCCTTCATGGATATCAACAGGTTTGAGATCTGCTTCATCCAGACGGGAAAAATTACGGAGTGAAAGGACAATTTCACCAATTCTATCTGCCCCCATTTGCATTGATGACATCAACTTAGGTAGGTCAGCTTGCAGAAAATTGAGTTCCATCTTATTAATCTTGGTTTGAATCTCCTTTTCTGGAGTTGAATAATGCTGCTGATATAGATCCACTAGATCTAATAAGTCCTGTATGTATTCATTTGCATAATTGATATTCCCCTGAATAAAGCTAACAGGATTGTTAATTTCATGAGCAATACCAGCAACTAATTGTCCTAATCCAGACATTTTTTCTGCATGAATTAGTTTGGTTTGGGTTTGCTTAAGTTCTTTTAAAGTTGCTTCCAACTGCTGTTTTTGCTGTTTTAACTGTTCTCTGGATTGTAAAAGTGTTGCTTCTGTCTGCTTGCGTTCACGGTTTTCAAACCGTAGTTGCTCAATTCGCATTTGCAAAGCTGCATTTGCCTCTTTTAAAGCAGCTTGTGCTCGTTTACGATCAGTGATATTCGTTAAAGAGCCAGAGATTTCTCCTTGATCTTCAGAACGGGCTGATAATTCTAGCCAGACAATTTCTGTATCTTTATGATGAAACCGTAACTCCTGACAGTTAAGGAACTGTTGACTATCCATCTGATTTAAAAAATTCAGCCAAAGCTCACGATCTTCAGCATGAAGATAGTCATCTATTGCACGATTTAAGCATTCTGCCGTATCGTATCCCAGAGTTAATGTCCAGGCTTTATTTAAAAGTGTAATATTTCCAGATCTATCACATTTAAAGACAATTTCACGTAGATTCTCAACTAACTCTCGGTAACGTCTTTCTGATTCTGATATCTGTTCTATTAAACGATATTGAATCTGCGTATGTAACTCATTATCAGCTAAAAACTCTGGTTTCATAAGTAGATGATTATTCTATTTGAATGATTTAACAGAACTAACATTATGCTGTTTCTACATTATGTTTGAATGCAGATATTTTTTGTTTACATAACCTTCTTAAATACTATCAATAGTATAGTTAAAAGCCTTTAAAGAAGGTTGTCACTCATATATTTTTTTATTGAATTTAAATGCTGTCACCATGATTTTAACAAAAAATATCATGTTTATATTAGTCACATGAATTAACAATTTAAGAGATATTTAGTCAAGGAACTTATTTGATAGAAACCTAGTATTTATGCGGTCACAGTTAATTCTAGACGACTCAATAGCTCTCTATTAGTCATTACCTGGGCATAGAGAGGAAAAACAGTACTACAGTAAAAATCTTGCTCAAAAACAGTGCGAGCTGAAGTGCAGTCTGACAGAATTGTCACATGATAGCCTTTTTCGTGAGCAGCCCGCCCAGTGGAGTCAATACATATTGATGTTACAGCACCTGCTATGACAACATCTGTGATTTCTCGCTGTTTGAGAATTCCATCAAGGTTGGTATTGATAAATGCATTAAATCCTCGTTTACCAGGCACTTCCAAAATTCTATCTTCAAAAGGATGTAGTTCTCCAATTGCCTGAGAACCAGGTGTTCCCATTTGAAAAGCATTTTCTTGTTTAATTGTTTTCAAAATACCAACCGGATCTATTAATTCTTCATAATTAGGTGTGAAGAATATTGGTGTGGTGACAATCAAGGCTGGAGAAGAAGTGAGATGTTGTAAAAGATGGACTGTGTTTGCTATGACATTCGTAACTTTGGATGATTCCTCAATTACTCTATACAAAACTCCATTTGGGGAGAAGTAATCGTTTTGATAACCAATCAAAATAAGCGCTGTCTTTTGGGATTGCATTTGTGTTGCTATTAAGTTAGTGTAAAGTGAGGAAAATAATTGATGTTTTTGTCAAAGTAGTCAACAGCAAACTTAGTGCATTAATTACCACATTTTTTGAGTGTGTGGTAATTGATAAAATGCTATCAGTCTCTATTTAGTCAAATTTTACCAATGATCTTGAAGAAGCTGAATCAGTAATTTCTTTGAAATTTGGATTTGATCAGACTAATTTTCTGTGAAGAGGAACTTATCCAGCAGCAATAAGCAAGCCTAGTTTAGTAAGTGAGAGAACAAACTTGAGAATGATATGCGGCATTCCATTTTGATTTATGAATTTACCTGCGTGGTAAGCATAGCACCAGCGTGATAGGCAGTAGGCAAAAGGCTGATAGGCGCGGGTGGAAAAATATCGTCACTTACTAATGATGATCTTGATGAACCCGCCCCTACTTTTTTCCAAATTAAATAAGATTATTTACACAAACTGATAGAGTGAATAGAAACCACTCTATTAATAATCTGATAAACTTTAGCCAAAGATATTAAGCTATTACGTATTTACAGCAGATTAAATGACAAGTTGCGAAGGGATAGATTCTTGTGAGGGCACAACAACGTTCCCTAGCTCCGTACTTCATTGACCTGAAAAACGCTGTAAATTTTATATTTCGCCCTCAGGTTATCAAAAGTCAAAGTCTAGCTTTGACCTTTGACCCTAGAGAGCCCACAAACAAGAATTTGCTAGCTAGGCATCAGTTTAGCCACCTTTGGCAGCAGTATCTCTAGGTCCCGCAGTCACAATTACTAAATTATTGGGCTGAATTAACTCCTGAATTGCCTGCTGTACTTCAGTTAGGGTTACAGCTTCAATGCGGTGGGGAAACTCTCGGAGTTCTGTCTGTGATAGCCCATAGACAGCATTATCAAGAATCATACTTGCTACATCACTAGGACTAGCTAAGTCTACGGGGTAGCTGCTGGCAATTGAGCGTTTGGCTGTATTTAATTCTGCCTGAGTCACACCGTGTTCATGCAACTGCTTGAGTAAAGCCAATGTACTAGAGATCGCTTTTTGAGTATCTCCAGGAGCAGTCTGCATTTGAATCAAGAAAGGGCCAGGATTGACTCCGGCGGCAAATCCACTGTAAATACCGTAAGTTAAACCCAGGCGATCGCGTATTTCTGTTCCCAAGCGGCTAGACAAGGTATCACCGCCTAAAATCTGATTCAGTATTAAGGCTGCATAGAAACGCGAGTCTTGACGTGAAATGCCATTATAACCAATGTAGGTAACAGCTTCTGCCTTACCAGGAATCACTTTGGCAAGACGTGTAAGAGTTTGTGGGAAGGGGACATCAGGCAGATTTAAAATCGGCGCTTTACCTGTAGCTGGCCATTCACCAAAAGTCTGATTGAGCAAAGCTTTTATCTGTACAGGATCAAAGTCACCCACAATGGCGATCGTGGTGGTATCTGGGCGGTAGTGTTTTTGGTAGAAGCGGCGCAAATCCTCACGAGTAATACTCTTTAAACTTTCAACAGTGGGAAAACTGTGGAAAGGATGATTTTCTGGGTAAATTGCCTGTTGGAATAACCTTCTTGCTAGCCCACTAGGGTCATCTAACTGCGATTGTAAATTTGATACCGCTCGTTGACGACTCAGTTCTAGTTGGTCAGAAGGGAAGGTGGCATCTTGTAGCACATTTGCCAGAGTTTCAACTAACAATGGTAAATCTACTGATAAGCCCTGACCGCTAACGTTAACGCCTTCACGGCTGCTAGTGAAGTCGAGACTGGCTCCCCGGTCTTCTAGAGTTGTTGCCAAAATCAAGGCATTTTGGGTTTTTGTCCCATTCATTAAGTTGTTAGCAGTAAGATTTGCTAATCCCGCTTTTTGATTACCGTCAAACTCACTCCCAGCTTCAATTTGTCCGCTTAGGTTAATGGTGGGGATACTGTTGTCAGGTAATAGAAAAATCCGCAACCCATTCGCTAGAGTTAATTGCTCTGGTAATGGTTGTTCGTTAGAGGTAGTGATAGAAGTTGCAGGAGGGAGGTACTTAGCAAGTTCTACTGGATCTACAGGTTGACCAGGGCTAAAGTTCTCTACAGTGCGGCCAGAAGCACCACTAAAAGTTCCTGGTTCACCATCTAGTTGGTTTGGCTCAAAAAAGCCGATGGTTTGTTTGGCAGGATGAAGATAAGTTTTGGCTACGCGTTGTATATCTTGGGGAGTAACTTGAGCGATCGCTGCTAAATAATGCTCAATATAGTGATAGTCCCCAGCAATAGTTTGGCTATATCCTAGTTGGCTCGCCTGATTAGTAATATCTTGATTCCCCAGTATAAATGAGGCTTGTAATTGTGTCTGGGCGCGGTTCAATTCTTTTAGGGTAACTGGCTGCTGTTGCAGTTTTAACAATGATTTCTGGAGCGTTTGAGTAATTTGATTTAACTCTTGACCAGGAGCTGCCGTAGCATTGATTTCATACCAACCTGGTTCAATCAATTCTGCGGCACTAGTATTAACAGAACTGGCAAGTCCAGATTCCACTAAAGCCTGGTACAGTCTAGAACTGCGTCCACCTGTGAGGATGGTATCCATCACATCAATGGCTGGGACATCAGGATGCTTAATATTTGGCAGGGGATACACAGTTTGCAGGAGTGCGACGCTTCCCGGCTGTTTTAGAACAATGGGCGCTTTTTGAGTATTTGGGGTGTTAGGTGCAGGAGAGAGTGTAATTGTCCGCCTTTTGGCTCTTTGCGGTAGTTTCCCAAAGGTTTCCTTGACAACCTTGAGTGCTGGTTCTGTGGCAAAGTCACCTGTGATTACCAATGTGGCATTTTCAGGGCTGTAGTAGGTTTGGTAATAATTAAGCACCTGCTCCAGAGTGAATTTTTCGACATCGGCTTTTGTCCCTCCCACAGGTAAACCATAAGCACGGTTAGGAAAAGCATTTCGCATCACTGCCCGATTTAAACGATATTCTGATGAATTTTCGTACCCTTGTAACTCAGAAATGACGACTCGCTTCTCACTAGTTAGCTGCTCACTGCCGATTAAAGCATTTTCCATGCGATCAGCTTCCAATGTCAGCAATGCTTGCAGTTTGTCTCGCTGCACTGTACCAAAATAGACTGTTTCGTCGTAGCTAGTAAAAGCATTGAACTGGCTACCTAAAGCACTAAACAGCCGTCCAAACTGTACTGGACGATCAGTAGTACCCTTAAACATTAAATGCTCTAATTGGTGTGAGATACCATTCTCTCCCTTAACCTCATTGCGTGAGCCGACTTTGTACCAAACTTGCACACTCACTACCGGAGTAGTGTGGACTTCTTTTGTGAGCACAGTTAAACCATTGTCCAGCAAAGTTTTCTGCACACCCTGAGTCAGAGAAAGACTAGCAACAGGTGATACTGCTCCGGGTGTAGCCGCATGTGTGGAATTGCCCGAAAATGGCACGACGCTGAGGAGGAGACTGAGGAACAATCCTATAAGCATGTATGAGCGCAGCTTCATAAAAAATTCAACATGCAAAATCCCCAATTTAACCTACTGTCACAATAAACGGTGGTGATCATCCTGAAAATGCTGACAGTGATGGGTGACTGATAAATGAATTGTAGCGACTGGCAGCGATCGCTCTTCACTCCCTAAAGTTACGCTTGCGAGTACAATGATTTTGTGGGTTTTGTGTACTTATGAGTAATTAGCCACTCAGTCGCCGCAATAAAGTGATCAAATAAATTAGACATCTCCGATAATTAATTCTACGTTGCCCGAAATCCTTGGCAGAGCCTACGCCCTTACATCATTTCTTTCTGGAGATGTCTATTCTGTTTTTTTCCTTGATTCTTAAACTAGTTTCTCTCCTTTGAGCATTCGTACTGCGGCTTCGAGTAGAGCTTCTTCCAAATAAGGCTTGGTAAAATAGCCACTAGCACCTAGTTGAATTGCCATTTGTCTGTGTTTATCTGCACCCCGTGAGGTGAGCATAGCGATCGGCAGGTGGTTGAGACTAGAGTCTTTCTGGATGCGAGAGAGTAATTCCAGACCGTCGCAACGGGGCATTTCTATATCACAAAATACGATATCGCAAGGTAAACCAGAGCGGAGTTTGTCCCAAGCTTCCTGACCATCACGAGCTTGTTCAACACGATAACCTGCCTTGTTAAAGGTCAAGGAGAGTAACTCCCGGACTGTAATTGAGTCATCAACAATTAGTACTGTGGGGTCAATTTTAACAGTAGGAGTGTCTGTGGGGGTATTTTTCTGCTGCCAAGAGCTACTACTACTTTGTTTAGAAATCCGTCCTTGGAAGATATCCATGATTTCTAGCACGTCAGCGATCGGCATAATCCGACCATCACCCAGGACTGTTGCACCCGCTACACCAATGGGTTTAGGTGCAGGCCCTTCAAATTGCTTAATCACAATTTCTTGTTCACTCAGCACCAAGTCAATCTGTAGGGCAATTAGGCTATTGGCCGATCGCACTACGACCACAGAAACCATATCATCATCTCGGTTGCCACCATAAACATTACCGCGAGTGATATGACGATTAAAGGCTAAAAGTTCCTTCAGGGGTCGGAATGGTAGGGTTGTATCCCGCCAAGAAATAAATGATTGGCCATCAGCATTGTGCTGGATATTTTTGACTGGTATATCTAAGGTATCTTCTACACCGTCCATCGGGAAGGCAATGCGAGCTTTATCGGAGACACAGCAAAGAGCTTTACAAATACTTAAGGTGAGTGGTAAGCGAATTGTAAAGGTAGTGCCTTTCCCTAGGGCAGAATCAGTATTAACCGTCCCTCGAATTTCGCTAATTTCCGATCGCACTACGTCCATCCCCACGCCACGCCCAGAAATTTCGTCTGCTTGATCCTTGATACTAAAACCGGCTTGAAACAGCAAGTCATAGACGTCCACACGGGTCATACTTCTGGCTTCATTTGCTGTAATCATCCCTAGCTTCAGGGCTTTGGCTTTCACTTGTTCTGGATCGATACCAGCACCATCATCACCCACAGAAATCACCGTTTGGTTCCCTTGGTGGAAAGCACGAATCGTGATTTCTCCCGTAGGAGATTTCCCCGCAGCTTGTCGGACTTCTGGGGTTTCTACACCATGAGCGATCGCATTATTGAGCATGTGTGTTAGAGGGTCGGTGAGATGATCTAAAATCATCTTGTCGATTAAGGTGTCTCCACCTTCAATCACCAACTCTACTTGTTTGCCATACTTAATCGCATTGTCGCGTACTCCTCGGCGCAAGCGGTCAATAGCTTGGGAGAAGGGCACCATTCTGGCGCGTGTCAGTCCTTCTTGCAACTGTGTAGTTACTTGGCGGAATTGACGTGCTACTCGTTCGGTTTCTTCGGTGACAAAGTCAATATCACTAGCTGATTCCCGCACCCGCACAATCATTTCAATCATTTCTTGGGATAGGGTGTGGAAAGGCGTAAACCGATCCATTTCTAGCTCACTAAAACCCCTGTCTGCATTGGAGTCTGGAGGAGAGGGAGTTTGGTCTTTATGTTTGCGACTGGCGAGAAGAGAGGCTTCTAATAGCGATCGCTCATATAATTCTTGCATCCTCGCCCCCACGTCTGAGAGCTGTTGCACCTGAATCAGCAAGTTATCTAGTGACTGTCGCAGACGTTCATGATCCTGTTCTAAAGTATTACGATTTACTACCAACTCCCCAACCAGATTACTCATATCGTCCAGTTGCTTAACTGGTACTTTCATCGTTTCTTCAAATCTCCCCGCCCGACGAGTAGAGGGGCGTGGTATTTTACTGGTGTTGGATTTTACTGTTGGTGAGTGGGATATTGTTTGATCTGCTTCCGCTAGCAGCTTTTCCAAATCACCAAATTCATCACCTAGCTCGATTGATGCTACAACTTTGTTCGCATTTTTTTGAGGCGTAGCTGGTTTAAATTTTTGTGAATAAACGGGTGTGGAAGCAATAGGTGTTTCCTCTTTATTGTCTCCACCCAATAAAGCTTCTAACGCGGCAAAATCTTCTTCTTGTATGGAGGTTGCTTTGGGAACAGGTCCTAATTCTTCTTCTAGTAGTGCCTCCAAGTCGGCAAACTCATCTTCAACATAGTTATTAGCCTCTGAAGTAGTTGCTTCTGAAGGGGTGGCTGTTGAAGTTACTTCTAATTCGGCAGCAATAGCAACATTATTTTCTTCTTCAGAAATTGATAAATTTGTATCTTTTGGGTCAGTGCTATTTTCTACTTCTGCTAGTTCAGGTAACAAGAATTCTGTCTCTTCTCCTGAATTTGCAGCTACTACTAAATTTTCTGTAATTGCCGCATTTTTAATGCTATCGTTTGTTGTATCCGTGGATAAATCTTCTTGCTTTAACGCATCTATATCAGCATTTTCATCTACCAACAAACCATCAACTAAATCTAGTCCTGCACTGTCGATGATATTCGATTCTGTGACATCGATTGCTATTTCTGGATTATCATCTAATTTGCTGTTTATAATTTCTGGAATAGTTAGTGACTCTTTTGATTCAGACGTTGCAATTTCTGATAACTCGTCAATTAAATCTAGTTCTACAACATCAATTACAGTTGGCAAATTAGAGTCTAATTCAGTTTCTATAATATCTAACTGAATATAGGTTGAATTATCCGTGACTATATTCTCTTCAAAAGTATCGAATAGATCAATTTCCTGATTAGAAAGTGATTGAAAAGCCGCAACAGACTCTGATTCTAAAGGCTGATGAGTAAATTCAGGGATGAAATCTAAAGCTTCTGGAGGCTGTGTCGTGGAGGGATTGCTAGTTTGTAGGAGTCCTCCGGGAGTCGAGTTGCTCAGAATCTCCTCTACAGATACTTCATCATTGCTAACATTAGGAGAAATTTTCGAGTGGCTGGATGTTAAGTCTCCAAATAAGTCATCTTCAGAATCTGATGTAAATATTAGATCGAGTTGTGGCTCTAGTTCCGAGGACGAGATATCAAAATCTTCTAGTTCAAAACTTGGTGTTGAAGAGGTTACAATTAGCTCTAGTTCCGGATACTGACTATCATCAAAAAAGTCATCAGCAGCCGCAGATGAAAACAAACTCTCCTCTAGTTCTTTAGCCACATCCTGCTCAATAACAAGATCCAATGCCAATGCTTGTTCTTGTTCTGTTGTATTTAGCTCATTCCAAAAGTTACCCTGGTCATCTATAGTGTCCAAAAATGTTGTTCTTGGAGGTAGTGTATCAAATAAATCTCCGATTTCTGATTCGTCTATAGATTGTGATGTATTTTCTTCCAGTTCCGAAAACAGATTGTCTAAAGACGAGATTTCTTTCTGGGAAGGATTGAGGTTTAATTCTAAATTTTTACTAGGAGTAATTTCTTCTACTGGATTTGCGTTTGCAGTTGCAGAAAATAAGTCATCAAAACTGTTTTGTTGATTGGCGGATAATTCTACACTAGCAATAGATTCAGTTTCTAGTAGATTTACTTCCTCTGTCAATGGTGGTTGATAATCATCTAGTTCCAGTGCTAATAAATCTTCTACCACATCTTGTGAGGCAATCTCTACAGGAAACTGCAATGCATCATCAATTAACGGTGGTTGATAATCATCTAGTTCCAGCGCTAATAAATCTTCTACCACATCTTGTGAGGCAATCTCTACAGGAAACTGCCATGTCTCATGAGAAGTTTGCGAGAGTTCCCGTAAAGTTTCGTCACTAGCGTTGTTCAATTCAAATATTTTGGTAGACCCTGGTTCTAAATTTTCCTGAGTTTCTTTTTCTAAAAAGTTGTCGCCAAATAGTCTGCTTAAATCTGCTGTGACATCTGAGCTTATTTGTTGCTCATCACTGTTCGTATCTTCATCAAATGATAGTAAATCATCTAAATCGCTATCTGCATCATCACTATCACTGCTGAGATCAAATCCTAATTCATTGGCGGTGGTGATATCTAGTATTTCTTCTTGTTGCCAAGTTTCATCTAGTTCTGGAGTTTCACCTTCAAACAAGTCAGCAAGAGTATTTAACTCTGCTATGCCCACCTCTGGCCCTTTGGAATCCATACTGCTCTGGACAAGAGGTACGTCGTTTTGCTCACCAGACAAGGAATTGAGAAACGAAGCAGTCTCAGCAGTATTTTCCTCAGGTGGTTGAGTATCTGCTTCTAGGTTAAGCTGTGGCGATCGCTCAAAAAGGCTATTGATACTATTTTGAGTATCAGTGATAAAATCATCTGTGGTTGCAGAGTGGTCTTGATTGGCGATCTCCGTTGCAGCAGATTTGTCGGTTAGGCTTGATTCTGGTGCAGCAGATTGACCTATTTCTAACAATTCAATTTCTGGAAAGCCCAAAAGTACTTCTAATTGCTGACTAATAGCAATCTGAGAATCTTTGCCTTTTAAGACTAATTCCTGAGCTTGTTTGATTTCTGTAATGACAGTTTTCGCTAAAATTAGGTAAGTATTTTCTGGGTTAGCGATCGCATTTGCTGTCGCTTGGCATAGACTACACCAATTGGTTAAATTCAAAGCTTCACCGAATTTAACTAACTGATCACAGCATTCCCGAAGATTTTGCCGAGTTTCTGGTGTTGTTTTTTGCTTAAACAACTGCAACATTTCCCGCAGCACTTGTAACACTTGGGCTTGAAATTCACCTAAGCTTGCTTTTGATTGCTTCTGTTGTGGAACTGTAGAGGCGGAGATTTCACTAGCAGCTGGCTGGGTTTCTGCTTCTACACCAGAGAAATCTCTTTGTAGAAAAAGTGCTGTAATTGTGCTGGGATTTTCTGTGGCGACTGGTTGGATTTCGGTGATCGGTAGATTAGAGTTACCTTGTTGTAACAATAGTTCTAGATGCTCATTCAGCCATCGGAACACAGGTTCAGTTTCAGACATCAGAGTATTAGCTGTCTCTTCTGACAAACCAAACGGCCCGCTCAGATTCTCCAACAAGGCTTTGAGAGTATCAGATACACCGAGAAACAGAGATTCTAACTTTTGGTCAACCTGAATGGGATTCTCTTTGAGAACTTTAAAACAATCTTCCAAGCGGTGAGATGTATGCTGGATGCTACTCAAACCAAGCATCGCCGCTCCTCCTTTTATGGAGTGAGCCGCCCGGAAGACTTCGTTGATCATTTCTGGATCGTTTAGGGTACTTTGAAGATTTAGCAATCCCTGCTCAATCGTATTGAGATGGTCTCTTGCTTCTTCAATAAAGTAACCCAAAATGCGCTGTTGTTGTTCCGGCAGCATAGTTTTTTAGTCAGGGGTCATTGGTCAAAAGTCAAGAGTCAAGAGTCAAGAGTTATTGCTAAACAACAAATGACAAATGACAAATGACTAATTATCTAGATTCGAGAGTTTCTACTCGGAAGCGTTCCACGGAAGCAATCAAGTCACGGGATACACCCACTAAGTTTTGGAGAGCACCAGAAACTCTTTGGGCTTCCTGGGAAGTTTCTTGCGCTGTGAGTTCCACAGATTGCATTACGTGAGCTACCGCGCGGGAGGTTTCTGTTTGTTCTACAGTATCGGAGGTAATTGAGCGCACCAAAATATCAATCCGATTTGCTACCTGAATGATATTTTCTAGCGATCGCTTGGCTTCTTCTGCCAATTTTGTGCCTTTAATTACCTGTTGTGTCCCTTCTTCCATTGCGGTCATCACAGAACCGGTTTCGCTCTGGATTTGCATCACAATTTGTTCAATTTCTTTCAATGATTTGGCAGATTTGTCCGCTAGCTGGCGCACTTCATCGGCTACAATGGCAAATCCTCGTCCGGCTTCTCCCGCCCTGGCCGCCTCAATACTAGCATTGAGTGCTAACAGGTTAGTTCTAGAGGCAATTTGAGAAATTAACGCCACAATCTTAGAAATTTCTTGGGAAGATTCCGCTAGTCGTTTGACTTTGCGAGTAGTTTCTGCTACAGTCTCGCGGATTTCTAAAATCCCCGCCACAGTATTTTCCACAGCTTCCCCACCTTTAAGGGCGATGGTACTGGCATCACGAGCAACAGCTTCCGCTTCTCGTGCAGCTTCTGCCACGCGTTGAATGGAGTCGGTCATCACCTGCACAGAATTTAAGGTGACTGCTAACTCTTCTGCTTGGCGTAAAGCGTCACTAGACAAGGCTCTAGCAAAGGTTTCCGAGTTGGTAGCACCTTTTGTGACTTCTCGTGCTGCCACTTTTACCTGTTGGACGATATCCCGTAGGTTTTGAATGGTCAGGTTAAAAGCATCAGCTACTGCTCCCAATACGTCGGCTGTCACCTCAGCTTGCACTGTTAAATCTCCCCTGGCGGCACCTTCCACATCGTCTAATAGTCGAATAACTTGACGTTGCAGGTTTTCTTTGGCTTCTTCTTGTTCATCGGCTTTGCGTTGGGCTTCATTGGTAGTCGTGAAAATTACCCGCGCCATTTCGTTAAAGCCAGTGGATAGTAACCCCAATTCATCTTCAGAATAGACTGTAGCTTGCACATGGAGATTACCTTGACGGACGGCATCAAACTGTGTTTGCAGATCCTGGGTGGTGCGACGAATTTGCTTGAGTGTGAGACTTCCCATGAAGCCTGCGGTCGCAAAACCAGCAATCCCGGCAGCGAGTGACATCGCCCAACCTGTGTTTCGCACTGATTCTCGTTGTGCGGGTGGTGAAAATGTGGTAGCACCAAAGCTGACCACAGCTACAACCAGTGCCGAGACAACACCCACACTACCGGCGATCAGCCATTGTTTCTTTTCTAGGGGGGCATTCTCTAAGGGTGCTAACCAACCTTGCTCGACGCTGACGTTGGGTTCTAACTTAGAAACATCTGTCTGAGTAAAGACTGGCACTGCTTCTTGGGAACCAGTAATCGAGAATAATTCATCTTCGCGATCGCTAGTTTCCTTACTTGAGGAAGAATCAGAAAACTTAACACGGGGTCTACCACTAGTTTCTAGTGCGGCAGAATTCATTCCTACCTCACCGAAACTCGATTCTCCATCGGTCAAATCAAAGTCTGGAATACTCCCCTCAAATCCTGGAATACTTCCTAGATCATCAAATTCGTCAAAGTCATCTAAAAACTCTATATTACTCTTGGAATTTACTCCATTTATGATACTATTTGTGTCTTCTTCAGGGGTAAAATCATCAGTTCCAAAAGCAGACTCAAATGCCTCAATATCAAAATTATCATCAGTGTCTAAATTATTAGTGACTCCCGCTTTGATAGATTTTTCTGACTGGTTTTTTTTGTCAGCATCGCTATTAACAGATGACCCTAAAGCATCTGGTAAAACATCCTGAGCTTCTATTGGTTTCACCCAGTTCTCTGATGCAGTTTGAGAAAAATCACTTTGACTGTTGTCTAGTGATTTACTGTTTGTCTGTACATCATCCAGTAGAACTGTTTTACTAGTTTGCAAAGTTGCATCTTTGAGGCTATTTTTGTTTACTTCCAAGCTAGCACTAGTTAGTTCCAGAGGATTTTCATCTAATAACTCAGTAGGTATTTCCCAGCTATTGCTATTTGATAAATCAATTTCTGCAAAAGGCGAGTCGCTACTATTATTAGGAATAGCCTTACTTTTATTAACTGTAATTACAGCATCATCTAGTAAATTACTATTTACCCCTGACTGCTCAATACTACCTTCTGATATGTCTTCCTGCCAGAAAGCAGGTAAATCTAATTCCACCTGTTCTTCCCAGCCATTAGAATTTGATTCTTGTGCCTTTGGTTGTAGATTTAAAGTAAAAGGGTCATCACTCAAAGACGCTGAAGAATCTGGAATAGAATTAAATCCCGCACCATCTAAAGGAGTGTCAAATGGACTCGACAAAGATAGCTCTTCTATCTCATCTAGAGATGGTTGTTGCTCATCAAAGGAGTTCAAATCAAAGCTATTGCTAGAAAAATTCCCGCTAGCCTCCAAATCTGTCAATTCTGATTCTTGAGATAGCAGATTACCCAATGCTCCTGTGGAATATATTTGTCCATGATCATCTCCATCCGAGACCTGATCACTTGATTGTTGATATTGGTTGATGCTTTCTAGACCATTATTGGCAAAACCAATAATTTCTGCATCATCAGTCAACAGCAAAACTTTTTTATATTCAGCTTTGGCGACATCGTACTGCTGCAAAACATAGTAGATATGACCCCGTAACAAATGGGAGTTGGGATCATCCGGGACATTTTGCACTACCTGATCAACTAAAGTGGCGGCAACTTCATAATTCTGTTGCGCGTAGGCTGTACAAGCCTGCTTATATATTTCGAGGTAATCGTCTATACTTGCTGCCATTTCCTCACTCCCAATTTCATCCTGCCCACCTTGCACTCCGCAAAATTGCCATTTGATCAAGCAGTCGTAGACACTGATTGTTTTTAGTATCTAATAACCACTCTCCGCGCAAAAAAGGAGCCATCGTATCCGGCACATGAGTTGGTAGCACTAGATGCTGGACATCAAGCCAGTCCATGCCACCGATTTCCTCTACTGCTAGACCCACTATTGTGTCTTGCTCTTCAATCGCAATCACGGGAATTTCTGCCCGATCTGTGTTTAACGGGGTTGATTCCCCAAGAAATTGACCCAAATCAGCCACCCAAATTACTCGACCTCGTAAATTTAGAGTACCCAAAAGTAAAGGAGAAGCATTAGGAATTGGCGTGATTCTATCAGGACTCAGTTCCATGACTTCTCGAATACCAGTTGCGGGTAGTGCAAACTCTTGGTGCGAGGGAATGTAAAACCGCAAATGTAACTCACCTTCAGGACTTTCTACTTGTAATTCCGGGCGGAAGTGATCTTGACCACTGCCACTAAAAAAGTCTGGTTTACTGACCATGTACTTGTCATCCTTATCCTCGCAGCAGTTGTTTGACTGTTCCCACCAACTCGGTTGGTTGAAACGGTTTGGCGATGTAGGCGTCTGCGCCCTGCTTCATACCCCAGTAGCGATCAAATTCTTCGCCTTTGGAAGAACACATCACCACGGGGACGTTTTGGGTTTTAGGATCGGATTTTAACCGTCGGCAAACTTCGTAGCCGTTCATCCGGGGCATGACAATATCCAAGACTACTAAATCAGGAGGTGCGCTTTGAATTGCCTCCAAAGCTTCAACTCCGTCAGTAGCATGGGTGACTGTTAAGCCGCTAGCCTTCAGGAGGTCTGTAATCATCTCCCTTTGTGCGATACTGTCTTCCACAATCAGAACTGTACTCATAAATGCCTATCTACCTCCTGATGTAGACGTTCCCATTTGGAACATTCCCTGATTTCCCCGCAAGTATTTAGTGTATAAATTAAGTCTATTCCTTCACTAATTTACTAGATAATAACTGTTGTACTGGAATCAGCTGATTCTGTGATAACATTTTTTACTCGATCTTTTAGCAGATCAACAAGTCTTATGCCACCTTGAAAAAAGAATGCGACAGATACAGACCATCAAACCCAGGCTCAATCTGGCTTTCTTAATTTTGAATTTTTTGTACTCCTGCGGAGAAGCAAGCTACGCGTAGCGTGTCGTAAAACCTGCGGCATAGCTACGCTTAGGGCGCAGCCTCTCGTAGAGAAGACAAAAGTCTGAGCGACGGCTTCCGAGGTTCAGTACTTTTCAGGAGAGAATTTTGAATTGGTATTATGTCTCTTGTGTGCCCCAGTAGTAGATTTGACGTTGATGTATTTTTCTACGAGCATTAGTAGCTCAGTATCTCCAAAGGGCTTGGTTAAATAATCTGTGGCTCCGACCATCCTAGCTCTGACGCGATCAATAAATTGGTCTTTGCCAGTGAGCATAATAATTGGCACTAGCCTAAAGGCTGTCGCATGTCGCAGCATGGCACAAATTTCATAGCCATCTAAGTCGGGCATGGTAATGTCACATAAAATTAAGTCCGGCTTGAGTTTAAAAACTAGACTGAGAGCTTCTAGGGGATTTGTTAGAGCGATCGCTTCATATCCTTGTGGCTGCAATATAGACTCTACAGTCTCACCGATAGTTGTCGTATCGTCAATACAGACTATCCTCGCCCTGTAATTTTCCTCCACTGCCAATTTTTGTGGATAATTACTGTTATTTATTGTGTTTGAATATACTAATTGCAGCCAACCTTGTTGCACGTATGGGTATATTACCTTGGCAACTGTCAAAATGTCTCTATTCAGGTAACGCGCTAGTTGACGCAAGGATGTTTTACCATCTGCCCAATGCTTGAGCTTATTCACTGTTTCGGCTGGTAGTGAAGAGTTAAGCTGAACTGCATCAGCCAACATGGGTAATTGATCAGGAGATTGAATGTGTGGATATAGCTGCTTCCACTCTTGCAGTTGCTTGGCAATTTTCGCCACTAAGGGAGCAATCTCTAAAGTGGTTAATTGTGGAGTCAATGCCGAACTCTGATGAAAAATGAAGCTACCTTCATGTAAACTCAGTAAATCAAACAGTGTCTCATGTACCAAGCCGTGGATGATATTACGCGCTACTTGTGGATTAATAATATTCCGCTCTAAAAGCACCCAGAGATAGCCATACTCTGCTGCATGTAGTGAGCCTAGGGAGGCAAGTTGCAGATCTTCGAGTCGTATCTCAACTCGGTAATGGCGTAAGTATTCGTTAATGCCTGACAAACTACTATCGCCTTCTTGGCAATAAATAATTTGACCGTTGAGAAAAAATACGAACCAAGACTGTTGTTTACAGTGGTAGTCATACTGATGCCGAATTGCCTCATCGCTACTTAGCTTGTTGCTATTGTGAAAGCTATCCGCCCTCACCAACAATTCTCCAGTTCGCTGTCCCAACTCAATCAATTGCAGGAGACTACGAATATCAATTTCATCTAAATTTCCCTGCATCTAACTAAAAATTACTCCCCGTGATCACGTTGTTGTTCTTTGTTCATTATTTTGCCCTTGAATGTTTCTAAATTTACATTAGGGGGAAAAAGGTCAAAAGTCTCTCCTTAATTTTTCGTAATACAGTTTGACAATGCTAGTGATCACACGGTAGTCATCATCACTGCCATCAGCACAAAATATAAAAACGCGACTAAGTCGTTTCTATATGTATTCAGGCGTGCCATATCACGTCTATAGGCAGTTTTGTCAGTCTTGTTTTGCTGGCTTGCGGTTGAATAAGACAGGCACACAGAATTATTTAAGGTATAACCTAAAACACTGATATTGAGTACACAATTAAGGACTACTGGTGTGCTGTATTTAGCAGAAGTACAAAAACAGAAAGGTGGCTTACTCGGTAGTGGAGCCAAAACAGAACTGAAATTACTGGCTTGTCAGCGAACCGATCAGAATTGGAGTACTGTATCGGAAGAAGTGATTAGCGCCGAGGAAGCAAGCAAATTAAATGATGGGGCACTCGTGCTGGTTGAAATGAATCCGAATCGTCAAGTACAACGGATTCAAGAAGCTGGGCGTCCATTAGTTAACATTTTGCAGAATTTTTCCCGACAGGTGGAAAAGTTCAAGCTCAAGGAAGATGAAATTGACCAATGGAAGCAGTCATTAACATTTCAGGCGCAGGAGTTAAACCGCCGTGAAATGGATATGGAAGCGCGGTTGGAACAGTTGCAACAAATGGAAGATGATTCTCAACGTTTGGAAGCGCAACAACAGGAAGTTGAAACCTCCCGCGCCGAAATTGAAAAGTTGCAACAAGAAATTGAGCGTAATCGCCAGGAACTGGAAGGAGCTTGGGAGCATTTACGGGGTGAGCAGCGTCGTCTGGAAGAGCATCAAGCCAATAGCCAACAGGGGACGGTTTTCGATGAAGAACAAAGCCGGGTGCTGAGTGATTTGCTGGATCGTTTGTCTAGTCGTATTGCGCCTGGGGAAGCAGTACAGGAACATCTCCACGTTGCTTTTGAATTCATCGAAAAACAGCAAGCGATTTTAAATCCACATTGGCAACAACTAGAACAGCAGAAAAGTGTAGCTGCTCAACAGCAAGAGGAAGCTGATTGTCTTTGGCAAACCTTGTGCGATCGCCAAAACGCATGGCAACAAACACAAAATTCTTTGGCGCAACAAACGGCTGAGTTAAAAGTTAACACTGCTGTGCTTGCTGGCAAACAAGAGTACGCACAGATTCTGAAAGCACAATTGCAAAATCAAGAAGATTTCCATCAACAAATCCAAGTTTTAGTCGCTAGTTCTGGTGGTGTGAGCCAGCCAATAGATGTGAAAGCTTTAGAGAATATGCCACTTGATGAACTGCAAAAACTGGTGCAAGATTTGCAGGAAAAGTTTGATATCGACTCTACTTTTGTTCATGATCAAGAACAAGAACTGACACATAAGCAAGAAACCATAGAAGCATTACAAAATAGGGCAAATCAAGCATCTGATCAAGACGTGATCAATGTAGAAATCGAACTAGCGGAAGAAAAAGACCTCTACCAAATGCTTAACCAAACCTTGGTAGGACAACGCCGTAATTTGCTACAGCGCCAAAAGTTACTCAAGCAACATCAAAACATATTACTCCGTCGCCAAGGACATACTGTTGACAATGTAGAAGAAGAGGCACAAATTGATTTGAGTCCCATTCTTTTGCAAAGTGAAACTCTGCGGCAACAAAACTCACAAGAATTGCAAAAGCTGGAACGGGAGATTGAGCAGATCCGTGCTGGCATTGAGCTAACTGAGGGAATGATTCACAATCAAAACCAAGACATAGAAGAAAAACGTCAAGAACTAAAAACAATGGAAGATAACTTGTTATCCCTGCGAACAACAACAGCTGAATGTTGGGGACGAGTTAATCTTTATCAAGAAACACTGCAACCAATTCAAGATTGCGTAGATAGTATGCGAGAAAAGCTGCAAGGAATAGCTGCATCTTTGACTCAAGTCCAAGAAACTGGAGATGAGCAGATCCAGATGATTTCTCAATTACGCCATACTCTTTTGAGCCTGATATCTCAGCCAGAATTGCTAGCTTCTTGAACAGTGCCATGCTTGTCAGTACCGCTAGTAAATCAGAGCGAATAGAAAAAACCAAGGCGATCGCCTGTGCCAGTTGCGTAAGTCCTGAAATCATCAGGTAGCTTCCATCTGCCTTTTTGCCACTGATGATCAGAAAATGTGTCCTGCATTGCTCAGTAGTTGCGCGATCGCCTTTTCTCACCTACTTCTTCTAAGATTCACAGGAATTCCCAAGAAATAAATTATCCGAATCAACGAACTACTCCAGACACAGCAAAAAGTCTGAGAACCCAGAGAGAGGAGAAACAGAGGGTATTTTTGCGTTATCGTTATTTGGAATTCCTAGGGGTGCTCTAGCCGAAAGCATCAGCCAAATGTTCAGGGCAAACGCATCTAAAGTACTGCTGATCGTGACCAAAATTAAGAACCAACGAAAAAATCAGGATTTATCGTTTGATTTACTTTCCAAGACTTAAAGCGATCGCTAAAATCTTTGTCAATAAGCAGGGATTAATGAGATTATTTTGGAGTCTATTGAGAATAGTCTAGCCTTATTGACATGATGCGGCCGCCCTGGCCAAATGTTTTGGTGCGTTAGGCTACACCACCAAATATACTGAGATTTTGTCAAAAATCAAATAGAATTGCTGTAGCTTTTATAAAGCTTTGGGAATTGTGGTGATAAACCCAGGGTTAAAAACCATAGTTTTCACCTTAGAGAAAAACTAGCTTTTTAAATTATATATGGAATTTCTTTTTTTAATTTCAGTAATATTTCTAACTTTTTTTGCCTTTTAGATAAATAATAAAATTATAAATTTCTTAAAAGTCATGAAACGTAGTTATTTTTTATCTGATTGTTGGCACTGCTACAACCTAGGTTTTCAAAAGAGTTTACCATACATCAATACGTTAAAAAACAAAAGTAGTTCTCCATGTTCATAAGTCTTTCATCTTTTAGATAGACTTTTTTTGAATATGTCTATCTCCATGATGTTATGTCATGAATTGACCAAAAAAAATTACCAATTTAGTTATGGGAGATACAGTGATAAAAAACTGTTAATCAAAATTAACTTATTCATAGAGTAAGAATTAGCAACTAGCTACTGAAAAGAGTCTGTCTAATTTTTACTCATTGTTCAGATTTGAGAAAAATTAGTTGTTCTGAAAACTCAACATTACTGTTTATCTGCGCCACTAGTAATGAGGTAATCTATGGTGCAAAACTCAAAACTAGGGTACAGATTGTTCCCTAAGTCTATTCTGCCCATTTCTATAGGTATAGTTGTATCTTTATTGGTTGGTGGAATTAGCTTTTACACCATAAAACGCTTTCAATATTCCGCACCTCCAGAGACACAAGCGCCAACAAAAAAATTACCAGAAATCACCACAGTGACAGCTTTAGGGAGGCTAGAACCAAAGGGAGCGGTAATTAAACTCTCAGCCAACGTGTCTGCGGAAGGAAGTCGGGTAGAGGAGTTGTTAGTCAAAGAAGGAGATAGAGTCCAAAAAGGACAAGTAATTGCTATTTTAGATAGCCGCGATCGCCTACAAGCAGCATTCCAAGAAGCGCAAGAACAAGTAAAAGTGGCACAGGCAAATCTAGCTAAAATCCAAGCAGGCGCTAAACGTGGTCAAATAACAGCGCAACAAGCAGTAATTGACCGTCTCAAAGCAGAACGCCAAGGCGATATTGAGGCCCAAGCAGCCACAATGGCGCGATTACAAGCCCAAGTGCAGAATGCTGAAGCAGAAGACAAACGTTATCAGCAGCTATATCAAGAAGGTGCGATTTCCGCGTCTCAACAAGAAAGCAAGCGTTTAACCTTAGAAAGTGCTCGTAAAAGTTTGCAAGAAGCGCAAGCAAAGTTGTATCGTACCCAGTCAGTTAACCAACAACAACTCAAAGAAGCCATAGCCAACCTAGAGCAAATTGCCGAAGTCCGAGGTGTGGATGTAGCATCAGATCAAGCAGAAGTTGATCGTATCCAAGCAGCCTTGAATCTGGCAAAAGCCAATTTACAACAAGCCTACGTGCGATCGCCCCAAGAAGGACAGGTATTTGAAATACACACTCGTCCAGGGGAACTAGTATCAGATGATGGCATTATCAGTATTGGCGAAACTAGCCAAATGTATGCCGTGGCTGAAGTTTACGAAAGTGACATCAGCAACATCCATCCAGGAAAACGGGTACGGGTAATTAATGACTTTTTACCCAGCGAATTACAAGGAACAGTAGATCGAGTGGGCTTACAAGTGCGTCGCCAGAATGTGATTAACACCGACCCCTCTAGCAACATTGACGGACGTGTTATTGAAGTTCATGTGCGACTAGATCAGGCTTCCAGTCAAAAAGCTGCCAAATTAACTAACATGCAAGTCAAAGTGGTGATTGAACTATGAAATCAATCATCGAAAAATTGCGGCGACGAACACCTCTAGGATGGCTACAACTCAGCCACAAAAAAAGCCGCCTGCTGGTGGCATTATTAGGTATTGCCTTTGCCGATGTGCTGATGTTCATGCAGTTTGGGTTTCAGAGTGCCTTGTATGACAGTAACACGAGATTACATCACAGCTTACTCTCAGACATTGTTTTAATCGGTTCTCAAACACGTAACCTGCAAAGAATATCGACATTTTCACGGCGGCGAATTTACCAAGCAATGGATGTTCCAGGGGTAGAGTCAGCAGAAGCCATGTATGTCAGCAATATGATTTGGAAGAATCCCCAAACACGGCGCGAAACGGAAATTTTAGTAATTGGAGTCAATCCGGACAAACCAACTTTTGACTTACCAGAAGTTAATCAACAATTATCTGCACTTAAATTACCTTATACTGTCTTATTTGATCGTGGTGCTAGAGGCGACTACAAAAAAACTATCGCTCAAATTGAACAGGGTAAAACCGTCACCACCGAGATAGAACGGCACACAATTAGTATTAAAGGTTTATTCAAAATCGGGGCATCCTTTAGCGCTGATGGCACGCTGATCACCAGTGATGAAAACTTTTTGCGCCTATTTCCCCGACAACAAGCCTCAAGCATCAGTGTGGGTTTAATTCAGTTGCGATCAGATGCAGACCAACCGCAAGTAGTAGCAGCATTAAAATCACATTTAGGAGATGATGTCAAGATATTAACCCGTAAAGAATTTATTGAATTCGAGAATGATTTTTGGCGAAGAAACTCTCCCATTGGCTTTATTTTTAACTTGGGCGTATCAATGGGGTTTTCGGTAGGAGTAATTCTTGTTTATCAAGTCCTCTCCACAGATGTAAATGCCCATATTCAAGAATATGCCACCTTTAAAGCAATGGGCTATCCCAATGTATACCTACTGGGTGTGGTATTTGAAGAGGCTGTGATTTTGGCTATGCTAGGCTTTATTCCAGGTATAAACGTATCTTTAGGACTGTACTCCCTCACTCGCAATGCCACAAATTTACCTATGTACATGAGCATACTGCGAGCATCACAAGTACTAGTTTTGACGATCATTATGTGTGCAATTTCAGGAGCGATCGCCACTCGCAAATTACAATCTGCTGACCCCGCAGATATGTTTTAAAAATGGGGCATTGTAATTTTGAATTTTGAATTCCCCGCAGGGGTTGAATCTTGACAAATTAAGAATCATGTCTTCAGCTATTTTTATCAAAAACCTCGACCACTATTTTGGTCACGGTCAACTTCGTAAGCAAGTTTTACATAATATCAACCTAGAAATTAATGCTGGCGAAATCGTGATTATGAGCGGGCCTTCTGGTTCTGGTAAAACAACACTGTTAACCTTAGTGGGTGCTTTGCGTTCTGCCCAATCTGGCAGTTTACAGGTGTTGGGACAAGAACTTAGCGGTGCTAGTACAAAAGAACTGATACAAGTACGAAAACATCATGGTTATATTTTTCAAGGGCACAACCTACATGGTAGTTTGACGGCACTGCAAAACGTCAAAATGGGACTGGAACTGCACAAGAATATTAGATGGCGACAGATGCAAGCCAGATCAATCCAGATGCTAAAGCAAGTAGGATTAGGTAATCGTCTTCATTACTATCCAGAGCAGTTGTCAGGGGGACAAAAACAACGAGTAGCGATCGCCCGCGCCTTAGTTAGTTATCCTCGCATCGTCCTCGCAGATGAACCCACCGCCGCCCTTGACAGTCAGTCAGGTCGAGATGTGGTCAACCTCATGCAAAAACTGGCTAAAGAACAAGGTTGTACAATTCTTATGGTGACTCATGACAACCGGATTTTAGATATTGGCGATCGCCTCGTACACATGGAAGATGGCAAATTAAAGTCAAAAAAGGGACTAGAGAATAGGGCATGGGAGAATAGCAACTGACGACTGACACCTGAATAAAGGTGCCATTTTTCCATGATTGAAAACCTCTTCCATGCCTACACCCCTCTATTGACTTGGATAGGCGTAGGACTTTTAATATCTCGGTTCATCCCAGAAATTTTTCTCAAGCTTTTGGGTCAAGCACTTTACTGGGTGGGAGTACCACTGCAACTGCTAGTTTTGGCACGTCACACAAACTTGTCTAATGGTGGACTCATACCTGGGATAGCAGTAGGAGTTTTACTGGTAAGTATCGCTCTCGCAGTGATATTTTGGTGGGCGTTGCAGTGGTTCATCAAGAGCAAGATGCAACCAGAATCAGGGAGTTTGGATTTACCCATTGATACATCACTTGCTATTTTTACCCCCTCACTGCGGTCAAGTTTGGGTAGTTTTATTCTGGCTGCGATTTTAGGTAATACAGGCTTCGTCGGACTAACACTCACACAAGTGCTCACTAGCCCAGAAAATAATGACTGGGCGGTATTATTCAGCGTCACCAACAACGTTGTCGGCACATATGGTATTGCCGTCTTAATCGCTAGCTATTTTGGCGATCGTGAAACCAAAAACCATTGGTGGACTCAGTTGCGAGATTTGCTCACTGTCCCCAGCTTGTGGGCATTTTTCATTGGCTTGAATACTCAGTTCGTGAAATTACCTGAGGTAGTTGAGTTAGGCCTAGAACAAGCCGTCTGGGTAGTCATCGCCTTTGCCTTACTGCTAGTCGGTCTAAGGCTGGGGGGAATGAAAAGCTGGAAAAGTCTGGAAACCGCCTTTATGTCCAGCATCTTAAAAGTCTTTATTGTACCTGCTTTAGTGGGACTAGGTGCTACCTACTTAGGTGTAACTGGTGAAGAACGTCTGGTACTGGTTCTAATGTCTGGCACACCCACAGGGTTGTCTGTTTTAATTCTGGCAGAAGTTTATGAACTAGACCGAAATTTGTTGGCTAGCAGTATCGCCCTGACTTTTGTGGGCTTGTTGTTGGTACTTCCCCTCTGGCTAGCTTGGTTTGGGTAAAAACCCTATTTCCTCTTCCCCATGCCCCATGCCAAAATATCTGCTGCTATTGGGAAACACTATTGGGGATCAGCTAGTCTGTCTTTCAACAGAAGTTAAAGGATTTTTTAGTAGCACTATGACGATCGCTCACACTAATAATTCACCAAAAAGCTGCCTGGGATTGGGAACCAAAGGTGAGAAATTTCAGCAGATAGCCAATCTATTCACAGGAATGTTAGCTGTTTTCCCTCTCACCTTGGGATCACCTGTAGAGGCATTGCAAGTCAAGATTAATCCTACAAATCCTCAGTTGGGAGATACGCTCTCAGTACTCATAAATCTGGATAATCCAGATGATGGGAATCAGCCCATGGTAACCGTAGGAGAAAATACTTATCCAGCTTTTGCGATCGCACCCAATCAGTACCGCGCTTTTATCCCCACAACTCCCCTCAACCAACCTGGTAAGAAAACAATTCGAGTTACGGGAGATGGTCAAACGCAAAACTTAGCAGTGCAATTACGAAATCGTAAATTTTCCTTACAACGGATTAATTTACCACCAGGAAAAGCTGGAGTGAGAGCTACTGAGCTGGAACTTAAGCGTGTAGCAGCTTTTAAGGCATTACAAACAGCAGAAAAGTTTTGGAGTGGTGCTTTCTTACCACCAAGTACCGCGCGCATGAGTACAGGATACGGTGTCCGTCGCTACTATAATGGTGTATTTGCCAAGGACTACTATCATCGCGGCGTTGACTACGCTGGTGGCACAGGTTCACCTGTAAATGCTCCAGCAGCCGGGCGAGTCGCTTTGATAGGCACAGTATCCCAAGGATTCCGGGTACACGGTAACGTCATTGGCATTGATCACGGTCAAGGAGTGACCAGCATCTTTATGCACCTCAGTCGCATTAATGTCAAAGAAGGTGATATTGTCAAAGCTGGGCAAAAAATTGGTGCAATTGGCTCAACCGGTGCTTCCACTGGCCCTCATTTGCACTGGGGTTTATACATTCATGGGCAATCCATAGATCCCATACCTTGGCGGACTAAAGTCTTTGAGTAATAAAGACAAGATTCATCACATCTGTATAAATTGTATTTTTTTTTGCCTATAATTGGGCAGAATAAACTAGATTGATACCGTCGCTACTGTGAGTGGGTGGCTTAAAGATGATCAGCGTTATGAGTATCGAAAAAATTGTAGAACAAGCTCTCCAGGATGGTTATCTGACACCAGCAATGGAAGCAGAAGTCGGGCGCATCTGTGATAATGCTTCGGAACTCTCAATAGAAGAGTACATGGCGTTAGATCGATTGATGGGAGCGCTGTTGACTGGTGAAGTAGTGGCGGTACCTCGCAAACAATTCATTAACGTCATGGAGGAGTTGGTGTTAACAGAGGCGATCGCTCGTGTAGCAGAAATTGAAGCTACTAGTGAAAGCTCTCTGGATGTTGGGGATATCGCAGCTTATGCCCTCAACCGCCTCCCTCCCCTATATGCCACAACAGAAGAAGGTGCTAACTACCAACGCCAACGCGCCAAGGCGGAACTGCAAGAATTAATTGCCCAACAGATCGGCGAAGCGATCGGTCGTAACCTCGACCAACCAAACGATAACAAAACACCCGTTTTGGCCAAAAACACAGGTAATGAAGTTCTGCGCCAAGTCAGCAACTTACTCCAAGTCTACGCACCTAATTTTGAACAAAAATAACTAACCTTAAGAGTCAAGAGTCCAAAGTTTTTCAACCCTTGACCCTTGAGAGCCACTTTTCTCTTCTAGGGTCGCTGCTATACGTAGCTTGCTTCCTCTTACGAAACCTCAAAGGATAAAACTTGTTCGGCTTCTATACTTTGTCGCCGCTACACGTGGCTTGCTTTCCCTTACGAAACCTACGGTGTAGACACAAGTCGTTAAAGTCCTCATGCCGTCTGGGATGGAAAATCCCAGCTTCATAGCGAAAGTCCATTAAAAATGGACTGTACAGAAAGTAGAAAATACTGAATTTGCGCTGATTAACTTTGTCGGAAATAGAAAATACCCAGTCCTCTTCAAGAGGACTTTGGCTATGAGACGACGGTTTACAACCGTTAACGAGGGTTGTGTATACACCGTAGTCTTAGGAAACCGGAACTTCCAAACGGAAGTGGCTCCCCTTGAAGCCGCGAATTTTGGATTTTGGATTATTTTTAGGTATAAGCCCCACCCCCTTGTGGGTGTAACAAATCAAAAAGACGCTACGCACAGTTGCTGTAAGCGTTGGCGCAGCCTTTCATAGAGAAGCTATGCCGCAGGCTTTACGCTACGCTATCGCAAATCTAAAATCCCAAATTGATTGACCCTTAACTAAAAACTCAATCACGTACAATCACTGATGTCCCAACCCCCACTTGCTCATACAACAGTCGGACATCAGGATTACGCATTCTTAAACAACCATGAGAAATAGCACTTCCCATTGCTTCAGTATCTGGCGTGCCATGAAAGCCAATATGATTGTGCCCATCTGACCAAAAACCAATCCACCGTTCTCCCAAAGGACTATCAGGGCCAGCTTCAAATACTTGATCAGTAATTGGATGACGCCAGATGGGATTATGCTGCATGTGCTTGACTTGGAAAGTACCTGTAGGCGTTTCCCATCCCTTCTTACCTATAGCAATTGGGTAACTAGCTATGACCACATCGGAACGGTAAACATAGGCACGGCGATCGCTTAAATCAACTATAACTTGCTGATTGCTCTGGGATGATTTTTGTTCAGCTAGAGCTACGGGAAATAAAGACTGCGGTAGGTTAGATGCAACTGAGTTCTGTTTTTGTTCTGGCATCACTAGCCGCGTCTTCTGAGTTTTGCCAGTTACCCCCGCTACATTTGTACTCACTACGCCTGGCTTAGTACTGTGAAGCTTTGTGACAGAGGAGCGAGATGGCTTGCCAGAGATAGCCTCTGGGCGGCTAGCTTTTGCGGAGGCTAGCTGTTCAAACTGCCTTGCTGCTGTGGTAATGCGCCAATGGACAGCTAAAGATAAGATTGCTGTGCCAAAACAGAGCCACATTACTATTCGCGCTACAGATTCATTTCTTACCATTACCATCGCCTATTGTTGATCCCTGACATAACCAGTGGGCTAATTTTGGTTGCTCTCATTATCCAAACATCAAAAATTTATAAATACTTATCAGTTTCCTTACGAATCTGCCAATACCTGTGGGCACACTAGGGCTATGCAAAGGTTTGTGCAAATAAATTTCAGGTACAAAAAATTATTCATTGGAACTCTGAAAGTACAGCAATTAATCATTAATGGTGTGGGTGGGAGAAAGACTATGTTTGAAAAACTATTGCTAGCAGTCACAATCACATTTTCCCTCAATTTCTTTATTCAAGTTCGCGTACCAGATCACAATCAGACTGGTACTAATTATCAACAGCAACAACAAACATCAGCAACAATTTTAGTCACTAGACCAGATAAATAACAGTCCTTGTAGCTACAGCCGCCAAAAGTAGGGAAATTATCCCCTTGCTAATTTTTTAGCGATCGCCCCTCTCACTCGCAGATTTTTCACTGGAAAAAACCTTCAATCCCTTGATCAATCTACCAAAATCGTTACTTTTAACGCTTCACAGCTAATCTCAATCACTAAACTAGGAACAAAATTTAGTTTTCAGGAATCCTTGATATTTTTGTAGTAAAGACTTAGCCCTTTTAAGGTCATACCTATAAATCTTCTTCTCAGCATTTTTCGTGCCTTTGTGGTTAAAAAAATTATTAAACCACGTACTGCAAAGCTATTACCTACGGAACGCTACACTAACGGGGAAGCAAGCTAGGCGTAGCGTCTCCAAGAGAAGGTCATGAAGGTAAAAAATAGGCTTAGAGGTTCGATTTTCAAAGTTTTTGTTACCCACCTTGAGCTAAATAAAGGCTTTAGTACTTGCCTTTTAAGCACTTTAGTGCTTACTACGAACTTTACAAAAATTTAAAAATTGGCATACCCTTTCAGTAGAAAAATTCATTTTTTTAAAAAAGAGATACATGTTTTGCAATAATTGTCAATTGTATGCAGCCAGATAATACTATTAGCACAGCCTGCGTAATCTTACTATACTCCTTTTGGACAATATCAAAAGGATGAAACGATTACTATACAGTTGCTAGAGTGAGCAAGCAGAACTATTGACGACCAAGAATGTGCTCAAACTTGTATACTTGAATGTTCCAGTCATAAATCCGTCCCTGATCCTGGAACTTCCAGCCAATTAGCAGGTCTAATAGATAGGGATGATTTAGAGCCAGTACGATCTATGAGTCAATCGATTACTGTATCCTGGTCAACGGTTGATGCGAGGTGTCCGGAAGCATCGGTGCAAGTTGACAAACTCTCGAACCACGATCTGATTTTGCGCTGTCAAACAGGACTGCGCCCGGATCGGGCTGCGTTTGCAGAACTACTGCGCCGCTATCAAACACAAGTTGATAGGGTTTTATATCACCTGGCCCCAGATTGGCCTGACAGAGCTGACTTGGCTCAAGAAGTTTGGATTCGAGTTTATCGAAACATTAACCGATTACAAGAGCCATCTAAGTTTCGGGGCTGGTTAAGCCGCATTGCAACCAACTTGTTTTACGATGAGTTGCGGAAACGCAAGCGGGTTGTCAGTCCATTATCACTAGATGCTCCTCGCTCGGTGGATGACGGTGAGATGGATTGGGAAATTGCTGGAGATACCCCCGGACCAGAGGAAGAACTGACGACTAGAGAATTTTACGAGCAATTGCGAGAAGCGATCGCTGATTTACCAGAAGTATTCCGCACTACAATTGTCCTTAGAGAAATTGAAGGGATGGCATACGAAGAAATTGCCGAAATCACTGGTGTTTCTTTGGGAACGGTGAAGTCGAGAATAGCTAGGGCTAGATCCAGATTGCAGGCCCAATTGCAAAATTATCTAGATACCTAATTTACAGATTCCTCTGCTTAATGGCAGAATCAAATCATTGATGAATAATTTTGTCAAAAAAGTTGAATGCCTCTGCTGTTAGGAAAAAATTTGCTGAATTTTCCCGGATTATCTCCCGTCTTTACCCGTGTATGAATTGGTAATAATGTTAAGATGACTACTGATTCTCAGTTCAATGACCGTTTCCCATCGCAACGTCCTCACGATTTGCCTGATGAAATGGCTGAATATACCAATGAATCAACGGGTGCTATGGATATGGTGAAGCGCGATCGCTTCGAGTTATTAAGTGCTTACCTCGATGGCGAGGTTACTGCTACCGAACGCAGGCAAGTAGAAGCATGGCTAGCTGAAGATGCCTCCGTTCAATGCTTGTACGCTCGATTGTTGAAACTACGGCAAGGTTTACACACTTTGCCAGTGCCAACAGCACAGCCGGTAGACAAAACAGTCGAGCAGGTTTTGGCCCGTTTGCACCACCGTTCCCGATTTGGTTGGCTACTGGGAGGTGCAGCAGTTGCTGCTTGTGTGATTGGCTCAGTCACAGGAATCATTCCCAGTGGTGATTCCCGAACACTGCAATTTGCACAGCAAAGATTAGAGCCAAAACAAACCACATCGGTACAACCGACTATCCCGGTTTCACCACTAATGGTGGCTTTAAATAACCCGGTAATCGAAATTCCTAAAGCAGCAGTAGCTTCTCCGGAAAAACCAGTCAGAAAGGAACAGCCTCAACAAGGCGAGATTCCCCAGGATATCAACTAAATACACTCAAAACCTGACTTTGCTGGCACTTAAACCGCAGCCACTCCACCAACCATCGAGTTGGGGAGTACCATCTATTTGATTAACTCTATCTGGGGTCATCAAGTAGACCCAAGCCCAAGCCAAGGATATTTCCTGGAGGTCGAACACCTGAACCTGTAGCCGATTGTAAAGGTTTTCTGACATGTGTCTAGTAGGTTGGTAGTCTTCCAACTGATCTAGCTCATGCAAAACCCTGGAGTCGGTAAAGGAGAGTAAATAACCGTGGACTTGGCTGTTACCCCGTGTCATAGCTGGGTAGCCCATCGGTAGAGCAAATAGTTGACCTTGTGTAGTGGCTCGTTCAGCATTGACTACCTTGCCATCACAATATTTTTTATAATTAGCTTCGCCTGGTTTGAGTGTGCCATAGACAAATACCTCTACCAAACCAGAAAATTTTATTTTTGATTCAAGCATAACTTGTTTTAACTGACTGATTTCTGTGTCTACCATCTACAATATGGAGGCAGACACGATTACAGTCCAGTAGGAGAATTTTCGGTGGATTTCCGATATAACCCAGCAGCACTTGAGGAAAAATGGCAGAAAACATGGGCAGAAATTGGCTTAGATCAAACACCCACAGATAAGAACAAGCCAAAATTCTACGCTCTGTCCATGTTCCCCTATCCATCGGGCAGCCTACACATGGGCCACGTCCGTAATTACACAATTACTGATGTGATTGCTCGCCTTAAGCGGATGCAAGGGTATCGGGTATTACACCCAATGGGTTGGGATGCCTTTGGCTTACCTGCGGAAAACGCCGCTATTGACCGTGGCGTACCACCGGCTAAATGGACTTATCAAAATATTACCCAGATGCGGCAGCAATTACAGCGTCTTGGGTTATCCCTCGACTGGGAATGTGAAGTTGCCACCTGTTCACCAGACTATTACAAGTGGACACAATGGATTTTCTTGCAGTTTTTGCAAGCAGGGTTGGCTTATCAAAAAGAAGCAGCAGTTAACTGGGACCCTATAGACCAAACTGTCTTGGCAAACGAGCAAGTTGATAGTGAGGGACGTTCTTGGCGTAGTGGTGCCATAGTTGAGCGCAAACTTTTACGGCAGTGGTTTTTGAAGATTACTGATTACGCCGAAGAATTGCTCAATGACTTGGATAAGTTGACTGGTTGGCCGGAACGCGTCAAGTTGATGCAAGCCAACTGGATAGGTAAATCAACTGGCGCTTATTTGGAATTCCCCATCATTGGTTTGGAGGAAAAAATTAGTGTCTACACCACACGTCCTGATACTGTCTATGGTGTCAGCTACTTGGTGTTAGCACCAGAACATCCCTTAACAAAGCGCGTCACCACAAAAGAACAACAAGGAATAGTAGACGCCTTTATTCAAGAGGTTGCCAATCAAAGTGAATTGGAACGGACTGCGGAAGATAAGCCAAAGCGAGGCGTCTCCACTGGTGGTAAGGCAATCAATCCCTTTAATGGAGAAGAAGTACCTATCTGGATTGCTGACTATGTACTATATGAGTATGGTACTGGGGCAGTTATGGGTGTACCTGCTCACGATGTCCGGGATTTTAAGTTTGCCAATAAGTACAACTTGCCCATTGAGTTTGTGATTGTCGAACCAGAAGCAGTTGCAGATGTGGATTTTCAGCAAGCAGATCCACCATTAATCATGATTGATTATGACAGTGCCTACACTGAACCAGGGATTTTGATTAATTCTGGCCCCTTCAGTGGATTGTCTTCTACAAATGCCAAGCAAGCAATAGTTGAACATGCCGCACACAAAGGTTTGGGTAAAGCACGGGTGCAATATCGCTTACGGGATTGGTTAATTTCGCGTCAGAGGTATTGGGGCGCACCCATCCCAGTGATTCATTGCCCTAACTGTGGGATAGTGCCAGTTCCCGAACAAGATTTACCTGTACAGTTGCCAGAAGAAGTAGAATTTACCGGACGTGGTGGCTCACCTTTGACTCAGTTAGAAAACTGGGTGAATATCCCTTGCCCGACTTGTGGCACGCCTGCCAAACGGGAAACCGACACGATGGATACCTTTATTGATTCCTCGTGGTACTTCTTGCGGTATCCTGACGCTCAGAATCAAGAGCAAATTTTTAATCCAGCCAAGACTAATGACTGGATGCCAGTAGATCAGTATGTGGGTGGGATTGAACATGCGATTTTACATTTATTGTATTCGCGGTTCTTTACTAAAGTACTACGCGATCGCGGCTTGTTAAACTTTGACGAACCTTTCCAACGGCTCTTAACTCAAGGAATGGTACAGGGTTTAACTTACTTAAATCCCAACAAGGGTGGTAAGGATAAATGGATTCCCTCCCATTTGGTCAATCCAGATGATCCCCACGATCCTCAAACAGGTGAACCACTGCAACGCCTTTATGCCACCATGTCTAAATCTAAGGGCAACGGTGTGGCTCCAGAAGATGTAATTGCTAAGTACGGTGTTGACACAGCGCGGATGTTCATCTTGTTCAAAGCACCCCCAGAAAAAGACTTGGAATGGGATGAAGCTGATGTTGAAGGACAATTTCGCTTCTTAAATCGGGTGTGGCGGTTGGTGACAGATTATGTTGTGGCTGGGGTATCCCGTAAGCAAGCACAATTACCAGATTTAACTAAACCAGAAAAGGAATTGCGGCGGGCAATTCACATTGCAATCAAAGAAGTTACCGAAGACGTAGAGGACGAATATCAATTCAATACTGCTGTTTCGGAATTGATGAAATTGAGTAATGCCCTTGGTGATACTGATAGCAAAAACTCACCAATTTACGCCGAAGGGATTCGGACTTTAGTAGTTTTGTTAGCGCCTTTTGCACCACACATTGCTGATGAATTGTGGCATTTGTTGGGTAATAGTAATTCCGTCCACACCCAAACCTGGCCAGCTTTTGATCATGCTGCTTTGGTAGCTGATGAAATGACTTTGGTAATTCAAGTTATGGGCAAAACTCGTGGTGCAATTCAAGTACCGTCCCAAGCAGATAAAGCTGCTTTAGAAAAATATGCCCGCGAATCAGAAATTGCCCAGCGCTATCTCGAAGGAAAAGAGATTAAAAAGGTAATTGTAGTGCCGGGGAAATTGGTAAACTTTGTCATTAGCTAGGAACAATATCAATACTGCTCGGTTAGTCATTTAGGCTAGTTTACATCAATAATTCTGAAAATATACATGACATGGTAGGGTATGGTAGCAATCAGATTTTCTGCTTATGGAAAAGATTTTGGATGCTGTCCTACTATGACGACTTTCTTAACTGAACCGACAGAAAATGCAACACAACACAATACAGGGCGGGGAAACCCCGCTCTTACGGGTTTTGGGATTTAAACTCTACCTCATTCGTCTAAAAATAGCCATATCTAATTTTATAGATACTTTCTATTCTCGACTTTATCCATTTTTCCGAAGACCAAAACCCGACGCTCAAACCATTATGGGACAGTAGTTTTAGTTTTTGGACTTGAGTGCAAATCAGTGACATGGAAAAAGTATTTGCCAAAAAACCAGGATTTTTGCCGGATAAGGAAAGCCAAGTTCTTAATTTTGGATAAAGTCGAGCTATTATGGTAAATTTATCATATAATAGTTGCCAAATTGGCAATTCAAACTAATTCAGAATACAACTATTTTAATTAGCAAAAACTGATTAAGGCCAGTGGAGTCTTTGAGACAAGAATTACCCAGCCTAAAAAATTAGGACAATCAAAATTGTATGTCCAACTCTGCAATCACCGTGACTGTCAAATTATTCGCCGCCTATCATGAGGCCTATGGAGTTTCAGAACTGGTGCTGGAATTTCCTAATAGTACGTCGGTTAAAGCAGTATGCGATCGCCTAATTACCGAACACCCAGAACTTAGCAAATGGCGCGATCTCACCCGTTTTGGGATCAATCTCATATTCGTCGAACCCGATACACTCTTACAAAATGGCGATGAGGTGGTGTTAATTCCCCCTGTGAGTGGTGGTTAGAGGAGTTATGTGTCATTTGTGAAGAGACGCGATTATACTCTTACGAGAAGCCGCTCTACGAGCGTCTACGCGTTTGTACAAGAGTCAATATTTATACTCCCTCATCTCCCCGTACTCAAATCTATTTAACCTTACCTCGGAAGCGCACAAACCCATAGGAATTAGCTGGCGTTCCAGGACTAGTTGCAGGTGGTAAAAAGGGGAAAACTGGGGTGCGGGTGATTTCCACTGCGATCGCGCCGTTTGTGTTAGTAGGACAGTAACTTGGTGTATTGGGGTCATTGGCTGGGTGAAAAGTTGCGCGATCGCTATCTGCCGCATTACTAAAATAAACTGTAGGAGTAGTAGCACCCACGGCCATCGCTATCCCTTGATCTGCCGTTGCTAAACCACCATCATTAGGACTTAAACTATTAAAAGCTGTAGGTAAAAAAGTCACATTTGCTGGTACTAAATCACAGAACTTGACATTACTAACATTAGTTGAACCAGCCGACAGGAAGTAAATCGTGTATTCTATTTCATCACTAGGTTTAATAGCACCAGCATTAATCAAACCGCGTAGATAATTAGCAGCCCATTTAGGATCATTATCATCTACATCACGGGGTGCAGCCACATAATTTGCCGCAGTGGGAGATACAGCACTGCTACCATCAACAATATCAGTCAAATCTTGATTATTAATGCGAGTGATGCGTTTAATTAACAATAATTTTGGAGCATTTGGATTCAGAATATTAACAACATCAGGCGGACTGGTATTATTGGTATCATCACCATCACCACCACCAGAGACAGTTGCTGTATTAGTTACACTAGTAGCTGTAATACCAGAATTAATAGACACGCTAATATTAATATTAGGATAACTGTTATTTGCTGCCAGAACATCACTGCGAGTGCAAGTAACAGTTTGTCCAGCAATTGTACAATTCCAACCATTACCTACTGCGGCTGTAGGAATAATTCCTGTAGGTAGAGTATCTGTGACCGTAACTTGAGTACCATTAGTAGCATCACTACCAGAGTTAGGCACAACGATAATATAAGTACCTGTACCACCCTTCACAAAGTCTGTTGGTGCATGGGTTTTACTAATTGTTAAATCAGGACTAACTATATTCAGGACATTATAGCCACCACCACTAGGAAAAAATGTCCACTGGTCTAGACCTTTGGTGTCTCCAAAAGAACCATCACAGGGGGTATTGGCATTACCTAAATCACCGTTTTGACCAAAGGCACGTTGATTTGTGGAAGTATCAAAACCTATAATCGAATCACTAAATCTAATGGTTGGTGGATTTATACCACAGAGAGGTTCGTTATTGTCAATATCAGCTTGTGTTGCTCCCGTATGCACAATCGCACCATTTTTAGTCTTATATACCCGGTCATCATAAAAACCTGTGGTTGGGCTAAAACCAAGTAAATCAGTAGGATATCCACTAGGGGGATTGAGTAAAGTTACAGTTGGTCCACCAAAAAAATTATTTTCTGCATCCAACATAGGGAAGTGATATTCCCCAGCTCTAATTCTAATCACAAAGGAATAATTATTACCTATAGGAAAAAAGTTACCTGCGTTATCTTTACCATCCCAAGTCTGAGTTTGTGTACCAGCAGAGTTTATGTAACCCATTAAAACCCGGTTTTTAGGATTTGTAGGGCTAAAATCTGTGCTGTCTTTACCTTTAATCACAATTTCGTAGATACCTGGAACGGTGCTACTAAAGCTAAAAGTCCCACCGTTACCAACCTTACTGTTGTTAGCAGTCAGTGAACCAGTGAAATTAGGATTACTAACTGCTGGAGGTATGGGATTAGTAGTAATACCGACTCCCAAAAAACCACCAAAGCGGTCGTAACGATTGACAGATCCCAATACTATAATATCAGGTGGATTGAAAAATACAGGAAATTGGGGGCGACCTAGTTTTGTTCCACCTTGAGGGCTAGCAATATCGCCATTAGTACCAACTATATTATGGTAAAGGGTGGTTGTGCCATCACTGTCAAAGAAGCCTACTTCGTTACCATAGAGAAGAAAACCGTTGGGGTCTAAACCACGTAGTATAGTTTGATATCGATAGCCATCAATAGTAACCGGATAAACAGTGGGATAAATAGGTCGGTTGTTACCGCCTGTAAATAATGCTAAATAGTAGGCAAATAATCTACCTGTGATATCTGTAGTTGAACTAGTGCTAGTCCGGACTGTGACATCCCAAGCAGTAGCATTATTTCTTTGATTGTTAGTAAAATCATTAGCACCAGTTAAATTGATTGTGGCACTAACTTGAGGACTAGGATTACCTGTACTAGTAAATCCATTGGGTCCGAAAATAACAACATCATATACCCCTGAAGTTGGTGCTAGGTAATAACAAGGTGTGTATCCGGTGGTATTTCCCGAACCATCAATACTTTTGGGACCTGCTAATTCTTGAGTTCTACTAGAAATACTTCCAGTTCCAGCTAAATCAGTAGCACAATTCCAACTGGGAGAAGGAGGAAAACTCTCACTACCTACTAAACCAGTAACTAAGCCAGGATTATAGACGTAGATATTACCACCAACACCAATGGAACTAGAACCTAATAAAATATATTCTCCAGCATTTGCATATACTTTTAATAGGGTACGTCTTTTAATTAAGCCGGCAACATCTTCATTTCGCCATTCTAAATTAGCTCGACGGGCACCAATAGGAGAAGAAGCCGGATATAAATCTCTACTTCCTTCTGCTTGCACTGATTGAATATTACTAGCTAAGATGCTTAAAATCAGGGCAGTCCCGGTAGTGAAAATCTTTATATATCTATATTTTCCCGTAATCTTTGATGGTGTCATAGTATTATTTATTCGCGTCAATAAGAAACGAGAAAATTCCTGTTTCTATAGTTAAATCGATGTATCAGTTTTCGTTTCTACACCTGTGGAATCTGGGGTAGATTGCGGTTGCGGACGCGCCACAGGTTTTTGCAAACCAAACCCGTCAAATAATTCATTCAATTTCAATGTCAAACCTAAATACATCCCTCCAGCAGAACGCACACCAGAAAAATCTCGGTCATCGACTTTACCAAACGCATAACCTGCCGCTAGTCGCAAATTGGGAGTCAGGTAATAGCCTGCTTCCACTACGAAGCCTGTTTCTGTATAACTAGATTGACCAATCACCCGCCCCTCACCTACCAAATCCCAGTTGTATCCTAGGCGATAGGTAAGCCGCAATTGTCCTAAATTGACGCTGCTAGTGCCGACTAAATCGTTAGCTAGATATGATGTACTGTTACGCAGGGCATATTTGCCATAAAATTCCCATTGCCAGTTAGGGGCGTAAATTGCTTCTAGGGCAAAGGTGTGGTCTTGGGAACCAGTACCGCTACCTAAAAGGATGGTTTCAGGGATGATTGCAGGATTTTGGCGATATTCATAACGCAATAAGGCGTTAAATTTATCACTATAGGGATCACGGTAGGCTAAACCTAGTTTTAGGTTAGCTGTATCACCTAATCCTGTAAGCCTTTGGTTGGCTGAGTTGGCTTGTTGATAGCGTACTAAAGCTGTGATTGCAGGTGATATTTTGCCTGTTGCCCCTGCGGAAATTACTGTATTGCTACCGCCGGAAGAGGTGCGATGTTCAAAACGGGCGCTGGCTTGGAATTGAGGATTATCTGAGTATTCCAAGCCGATGCTGTAGCTATCACCACCATTAAAGCTAATAGCAGAGGCACTTTGACCGGGGGCGAAGGGTTGGGCGAATTGTTGACCTGCGGCTGTACGGTTAAAGAAGCTGCCAAAGACGTGTTCGTAAGCGAGATTTAACCGCAATCCAGGGGCGATCGCCCAGCGATTATTTAAACCAATTGCCCCTTGGGTAGTGAGTTCGTTAGCACCACCCAGAATTGAGTAACGACCAGTCAAGGTAGTATCTGAACCTAGTTTGTGTTCGCCGTTGATACTTAAGCTGGTGATGGAGTTACCTGATAGTTGACCGCTACTGTAAAACTGTTGGGCAAGGTTGATATTGACGCCTGGTACTACTGCCCAATTTAAACCTAAGATGGTGCGGTCTGGGTAGATAGCGTCTTGGGTGGATGATAGGGTGAGTTCGTTTTGGGCGAGGAAGGTGAGTTTGTTGGTGAGGGGATAGGTGAAGCGCGATCGCAATTGATCTGATTTACTATCTAGGGCGTTAGTAGAAATTCGATCTTGGCGATCGCGGTGTATCCAATCTACATCTACGCTGGCTTTACCGAAGCGTTGTTGAATCCCCGCAGAAATCGTGGTCAGGGAATTATCGACTTGGCTACCAGGAATGGCTTGGGAACGCGGTGCAAATAGTTCTTCAAAGGTATCTAGGGGTTGGGGTGCAATGCCAAAATTATCTTCGTGGTCGTATTGCACCCGGACATTGGTGGTTTGGGAAAGTTTACCTGTTAATTGTGCCCCATAGCGGGTTTGACCAGGAACAAAGCTAATCGTGGCGTTGTTAGCAAAGCCTGTATCAGCATAACGATAGTAGGCGCGTCCTTGGATACTGGGAGTGATTTGTCCTTGGGCTTCTAGGCGATAAGCTTGACCTGTGACGCGTCCCATCAACTCCGAATCGTTGCGGGAGTGGGCGTATTCGGCGGTGAGTTTGCCGTATTGACCCAGCGCAATCATGGCATCTGCGCCGTATAATTCAAAACTCCGCACTCCTTGATTTTCTTGGACGTAAGTAGCTGCTAACCAACTTTCCTGGTTGGGGGTGCGTCCAAGGTTGTATTGCAGGCGACCTGCGTAGATATTACTGTTGGTGTCTTGGCTTTCGTATTGGTAGCTGGTAATAATTCTGCGGACTAAAACCTGTCCAGTTTCGTCAATATCGGTGCGGAGAATGGGTTCTCGAAATAATAAAGTACCGCGATCGTAATCAATTTCGTAGTCGGAACCGCGATTTAACTGTTGGCGTGACAATACCGTACCAGGGCGATTAAGTTCCTCTAATTCGATGAAGACGTTTTCACTACCAGGAACCAGAATGCGCCGTGAGAGGAAGTAAAAACCACTAGTACCATCAGGGGCGATCGCATCCCGTTGAAATCCTTGGAGATTATTGCCGTAAAAGCCTGTAATTTGCAAGTCTCCTAGGTTGTAATTAGCTTTAAAACCGTGGAGTTGGCGAGTAATAGCGGTAAATTGCTGGGATGGACGGGCAAATTCTTCGCTGTTGTAGTCCCCCCACATGGCATAGTCTGGGACAGCGCCAGGAATCCGACTAGAACGTTCAAAACGCAGATATATACTATCAATGGAAGGCGTGACAACATCGACTTTGGAACTATCGCCGTAGACAGGATAGTTTTGTTCACTGAATTGAAAAGCCCGAAACAGACGATTATCACAGTTGCAGTCTTCGTTGAGGGGACGAGAACTGTTGTAAGCACCAGTAAATAACCACTCACCGATTGCACCCGTGGCAAATATGGCAGAGTTAAACTCTAATTGGGTTTTGTTATCTCTATTGGGGGGAAGGAAATCACGGAATTTGCCGTAATAATTTGTCCCCCTTGCCCCCAACCGTAAATCTATCACCCCAGTCAAAAGGCTAGGACGCAGTGCAGTTTCAAATTGCAGTTGGGTAAAGGCTTCTAAATCATTAGCTATCGCCCGGATGCGGACAGTTTGGGCTTGCAGAGGCGATCGCAATATCGCACTAAATTCCCCACCCTTCGCTTCCACCTGAAAACCAGGTTGTTCTGGTTTAAAGTCTTGTCCTACCAACTCTCCCGCCGTAGGAATCAAGGTAATAACAGCATCTTGATCGGCGCGATTACTATTTTCATCGAGGAGTTGACCGCGAATTGTCGCCGTGGAACGTCCATCAGCCGGGACACGAGATTCCACAGTTTCTACAGTCAGTTTACGGGCTGTTCCCCTCACCACTACCCGCACTGTCACAGGTTGTTCTGTTTCTCCTACTATTTGTGCAGCCAGGATATTTTCCCCTGCTTTCAGGGAGACACCATACCATGTCTGCGTTACCAAATTAGTATCAGCATCGGTTTCCTGGCGTCCAATCAAGGCTGCATCTACTAGTACACCATTGACCCGCAGTTCCACCTGACTACCAACTGGGAACTGCACCGTTACAATACTCGCCGGCGCATCTAAAACTGCGTCAGGAGAGGGAGTCAGAAAGTTGACCCTGAGCGGAGTCGAAGGGTCAATTTTCTCGGTATTATCTTGGTTGGTTTGTGTGACTAATTTGCGTAAACTGCTGGGTAAAAATGTGGGTGAAGGATTCACAGCCTCTGTCTGATTTTCCTGAACCTCAGCATGAACTACTACCGGATACCAAACCCAGCCGCAAGCCCCAACCAGCAATCCCATCAACCTTAAATTCAGCATAGTTACAGGTTTCATGGCTTCACTACCTCCTCTGAGGTGGGGGTAACTCCAAAGTTCAACCTCACCAAGCCACCTGGTTCGAGACGCACTAGACGCGCTTGACTATTGCGTTCACTGAATTTGTGATTCGGCGCTAGTTTGTAGCCAGGAACGCTAGTCAAGTCTAGGACTCCGGTGTGGCTTCCAGGTAAGACGTTGGCTAGGGAGAATAAACCATTGGGATCTGTGGTAATGCGATTCCCGTCTTGCAGATAAATGACTGCATTGGCAATTCCCGCTTCCCCTGGTTGTTGTTCGCCATCAAAGTTTTTGTCATCAAACACCCGACCGATAATTGTGCCGCAATCAGCAACTATTCCTGGGCGAATCTTCAGTTGGTGCGTGGCTGGGCCGTCTTTGACACTAAATCCATTGTCAGCCCGTTGGGCATTAGCGATCGCACTATTGCGACCAGTACCACGCACAGAATCGGGAGTGAGTTGAGTTGCGTAGACAATGTTAATTATTTTACTAACGGGCAGATTCCCATCAATGCGGAATGTGACTGTATTACCATTCCTATTAGAAGTGATATTAACTTGCTGTTGGTCGATTTCAGCCCGTACAGATTTTGGGATAAAGTTAAAGCCTAAAGGTAAATTATCAATAATTACTACATTATTTATATCTACATCAGATAAATTTTTAACTGACAATCTGTAGATAACAGTATCTCCTGGTTCAGCCGTAGCGCGATCGCCTGTTTTGATGATTTGCACCTGACTCGGCTGACACAGATTGGTAGTAAATTCAAAAGCTAATAAATCTAGTCCCACCAACTCGGCATCAGGAACTAAAACCACCGTACCTTCTATCCTAGTATCTCCTGTCAAACTGATTGGTTGACCATCTAAAGATGTTGCCAAATAACGAACAACATTGTTATTAGTTGCACCTGTATTATTAAGAATTTCAATCTTAATTCGTCGTTGTTGATAAATAGAATTAGCAGGAGGATTAACTACAAAAATATAAATTCTACCTGGACTAATTTGTCCTTTATTAGGGTCAAGTAAGAAATTATAAACACCAGCCGGATTATTAGTTACAAAAAATGGGTTACGGTTTTCACTATTTGGTTCTTTACCACCAGGAATATTATTGTTAGGAATATTAGGAACTTCTGTACGGGTTAGAGAAAGTAACTGCCCTAATTCTGTACCTGTTGGGTCATTCGGATTCGGTTCATATACGGCCACAGAAAAACCTGTGTAGTCAGGTAATAGCGTACCTGCACAACCTAAAATCCTCCCTAATGGGTCAACTAAAGGGGCAGAAGTCGAGTTATTCTGAACAGTTAATCCTTGATATTGATTATTGCTAGCAGGATCTGTATAAGTGTAAGCGGCTTGATTTATGAGTTGGGCTGTCACTGCTGTGGGTAAGGTAGTTGGTAATAACCCCCCCAGCAGCATAGTTGCCGTCATAGACAAGTTAATTAATTTGTGTTTATGAGGACGAATCACTAAATTTATCTCCTCAGAAGTTTGTATTAAGCACTTTAGTGCTTAATAATGAAGGGCTAATGTCCTTACTACGAACAACGACATAAAACATTAACGCACCTGTGTAAGATAGGTCGCCTTGAGAGTGGTTTTTGCCGCTATTGATGGGAGTTGTAAACGGATATTTGTATAAGCAGTGGCTGGTGCGGGTTTGATTTCGACTTTGCCATCCGGGAGAGTGACTTTGAGAGTGGGATTTTCTACAAAACTGCGTCCGCCATCAATGCTGTAGGTGATTTTGGCTTCCTTGTTAGCCATGTCCGCAGATTTCAACACATACACCATACCTTTGGGAATGGGTTGATTAAGAGTTAAATTTTTGATTGGGCGATCGCTTTTATTTTCTCCACTCAAGGTATACTTCAACACATCTCCCGGACGAACCACCGCTTGACCTTGCAAAGGTTCCCATTTCAGAGTTTGCTTACCCTGTTGATCCTTTGTCAGTATTTGCTTTTCCGCTGCCAAGCGCAACTGGATGTGTCCATGAGGTTTGACATTTGAGGCGATACCTACGGTGGGCTGCGCCAACGCACTTCCGGAAATTTGACTAAAAAATGGTACTGTCGTAAACAGAGCGATGGCTCCTAAACCTGCAATCCCAAAACGCTGCATTTCTATTACCTTAAAAATTTTCAAAATTGTCGATGAGTGATTTATCTTCCCGTACTTTGGAAAGATAAAGTCCCCTCTTTGCAAAGGGAGAGGGGTGAGAAGTTCTAGTTAACTCTACGTTGGAAAGTAAATGTGCGTTGCTCTTGGGGTGTAACATTCCCGTTAGCAGTATTCACATACTTGGTCACATCCGTGGCAGGAGTGCTTCCGCTTTGGTTACCGGAGGGAAGGAATTGGATAGTTCCACTGGCAGAATCCACAGCCTGTGGGTTAGTTATGTTACTGGTGTCAATAATACCGTTGCTATCATTGTCTACTGCCCAATTATTGGGGGCTAGTGTCCCATCTTCAGTAATCACAACCTTCCCAGCATTCAAGATCACATTACCAACACCAGCTTGGGGATTGGAAATATTGGTGTATCGAATTTGGTACTCAATAATATTTCCAGGTGCAGGTGTTCTAGGTACGTCAGCAACAGTGGAGTTAGGATCTATAACTACATTAGTTACAGGATTTGTATAAGCTGGTGTGCTTTCAAAGTTATCCTGACCTGTACCCACGACTGGCCCACTTCCTTGTAAGACTCGTGAAAATTTCATCAGTTTCAAGAAGCCAGTATATACACGGTCAATAGTGACGTTAGCGGACGTATTTGCACCAACAGTAATGGTGGCTTGAATCGGTATAGGGTAGCCAAATTCTGTATCACCTGCATAGTCAGGTAATGTATCAGTTGATAATTTTGTATTTGCTGGCAGATTAACTTCTACACCATAGCTGGTAGTAGCACCAGGGGCAACGTTAGGAATCGTGATTGCCACACCACTAGTCAGGCTAAAACCAGAACCCTGAGTATAGGTATAAACCGCAGAATTACCACCAAAGGTAATCGTTGCCGTTGTACCAGTAGGTAAGTCTAAAGGATTAGCTGGTGCGATCGGTATAAGTGCAATGTTACCTGTATCAGTGCCAGTGTTTTGTAATGTGTTGGTAAAACCTACTGGTGAGGGATCAATTAAACTACCAGGCAATGTATTGGCAGGAATCAGAGCTGATTTATTGGTAAAGTCAGTTGCAGTGGTACCATCTGGCCCAGTTGCACCGGGTGCATTTAAAGGTCCATTCAGTACAGATGCATTTGTCGTAGTTTGAATTGTGAAAGTATTAACTTCACCCGCAGGTCCAGTACCAGTGTTATTATCAGCTGCGTCAACACCTTGTGCATTCGGGTCAGCAACTCCATTCGTGATGGTATTATTCACTAGTGCGGTACTATCAGGCAGACCATCGTTATTATTATCTGTACCCGCAGGAGGGGTCATGCTACCCACAGGCCCATCGTAGTTACTGGGATTTTGGTCGCCCGATTCATCATAAACGCGCACTCCAGGCGTTTGGTTTGCGGGGTTAGTGTCGTCAGGGGTAGCACCAAATACTTGGGCAATGTTGTTCACAGTTAATGATGCTGGGGCTGGGGTTGCTACCTTAACTATAAATGTGAAGCCTGTAACGGTGGTACCAACAGGAATATCCTGAGTACCGTTAGTGACAGTAATTTGTTTGACAAAACCAATACGGCTTACTTGGGCTAATGTGTCACTACCTTGCAAACTACCATCTGCATTGAATGTTAACCAAGTAGCAGTATCAGCATTTGTAGCCAGAGGAGTTTTAGTGTACACAGCTTGCCAACCTGCTGGTACTGAAGCAGCAGGAATACCTCCATTTAGCTGTGTACCTGTGGGAATTGCATCAGAAACTAAAATATATGTATTTGTTGTGATGCCATTAACAGAAATACCTGCTGTACCTGTTAGGGGTTTTGGTGTAATTCCTAGACCAGTAACATCATTGCTTTCTACCCGCAGACTCAGATTATATTGCAAGGTGTCATCATCAAGAGTGTTGGGTGCGCCTGGAGTATAAGTACCGCGAGTTTTTAGCAAGGTAGCTAAAGCTAAGTTCTTCTGAACTGCACCAACTGTAATTTGTTGAACAGCACTAGCTTCACGTGTACCATTGACTGGTGCACCGTTAATCTCACCACTAATGGTTTGAGGAGTTGAATCTGGATTATCTACGGTGTAAACGTCACCACCATTAATATTAGCACCAGTACGCTCTATGTTTTGTGCATTACCAGGTGTGTTACCTAAAGTAACTGTAATGATTTCGTTGGAGTTAGCACCAGCCTGAACTGTAACTGGTACACGCACTAATACAGTACCATCCACAGCAACTGAAGGAGTAATTACCTCCGCACCACCAAAGTTTATCCAAGTTGTACCACCATTAATACTGTATTGCAGTTCTCCACTAGTTGTACTACCTGGTAATGTACCGGAAACTGTACCGGGACCCGTTGTTGTTGCTAGGTTAGGAATCCGAAATCTAGTGGGGTCGTTACCTACGTTCTTGATTTCGTAGGTGTAGATAATTAAATCACCGACCTTGACTGGATCTGTAGGAGTGGTATCTTCGGGTACACCCTTGGGTGTTAAGGTAATACCTGCAACTTCAGCTACTGTGATGACAACTGTGTTGGAGGTAGCATTGATTGTTGTTCCTGGACTATTAGGGTCTTCATATGTTGCAGTTGCACTGTTGTTAATCGGTGTACCTGCTTGGGTTCCCTCAGCTAAGACAGGCATGGTAAATGGGAAAATGCCGCTTGCGAAGAATGCTGTAGTGACTAAAGCACGGTAAATTAGAGATTTTTGAGTAGGCGAATTCATTAGATTGGTATAGTTAGTGAAATAGCGGCCTAATAAATTTCGCTAAAAATATATGCAAGATACATATGACGTAGATTGCAGCTATTTTTTTGCACGACACAATTATTTCCAAGGCAACCTAAGTTACTTGGAATAATGAATTGTAATTTTCTGTAATTAGCTACCTGTAAGCAGTTTTTGGTTAACTCAGTGTTATTTACTGATACCAAACTAATTATTTGTCACAGCGCGATCGCTGAACAATAAAACCTTAATGCAAATATATTTAATATATAAACCGTCTAAATACTGGTATTTACATATTTTGAGCCATAAAATCAGTAATTTTCCTTAGGGACAGTGATAAAAAACTATATTTTTATCCACAAATCTATCTATAAGTAAGTCAGTGGGAATAAACACGTAAATATACTTGAAATCCTTACCAAATAAATTATGACGAATGACGATCCTAACTAGTTGGATTGATATGTGTCAGCCTGATGACTGTTAACTGCTATCTGTTCACTGAAAATTAAACCCGACTAATTTTATCGGGTATGTTTGACTGGTATTTTTACTCGTGCTACTATTCATTCCACAGTTGACAACTAAACAGGGACAGTTAGTTTATGACTCAGGCAACCGTCAAAGACACCTTAGTAAGTAACGCCACTTTACAAGCCTTGAAATGCAAAGAATGTGGCGCAGAATATGAACTGAAAGCCAGTCATGTTTGTGAGTTGTGTTTTGGGCCATTAGAAGTCAAATATGACTACAACGCCTTGCGTCTGACTGTCAGCCGCGAAAAAATTCAAGCCGGCCCCAATTCCATTTGGCGCTACCGTCCCTTTTTACCTGTGGCAACTGACAATGTAATTGATGTGGGAACTGGGATGACTCCCCTGGTACGTTCCCACCGTCTTGCTCGTCGCTTGGGTCTGAATAAGCTCTACATTAAAAATGATGCTGTCAACATGCCCACCCTCAGCTTTAAGGATCGGGTGGTGTCTGTCGCCCTTTCTCGTGCGAGGGAATTAGGCTTCACCACGGTTTCTTGTGCTAGCACAGGTAACTTGGCAAATTCGACAGCAGCGATCGCCGCTCATGCAGGTTTAGACTGTTGTGTATTCATCCCCTCAGATTTGGAAGCTGGCAAAATCTTGGGTAGCTTAATCTACAGTCCTACCCTAATGGCAGTCAAAGGCAACTACGATCAGGTAAATCGCCTGTGTTGTGAAGTTGCAAATACACATGGCTGGGGTTTTGTCAATATTAATCTACGCCCCTACTATTCCGAAGGTTCTAAAACCCTAGGCTTTGAAGTCGCAGAACAACTAGGCTGGGAACTACCAGACCATATTGTTGCGCCTCTGGCTTCTGGTTCACTATTTACAAAAATTTATAAAGGCTTCAACGAATTTGTGGAAGTTGGCTTGGTAGAAGGTAAAAACGTCCGCTTTAGTGGCGCACAAGCTGAAGGTTGTTCGCCCATCGCCGAAGCATTTAGAGAAAACCGCGACTTTATTAAACCAGTCAAACCGAATACAATTGCTAAATCAATAGCGATCGGCAATCCCGCAGATGGTATATATGCTGTAGAGATAGCCAAGAAAACTGGCGGTAATATTGAATCAGTCAACGATACCGAAATCATCGAAGGCATCAAGCTGCTAGCAGAAACGGAAGGTATATTCACAGAAACAGCCGGTGGAACAACCGTGGCTGTGCTGAAAAAACTGGTAGAAGCTGGCAAGATAGATCCAGATGAGACTACCGTGGTTTACATCACTGGCAACGGTTTGAAAACCCAAGAAGCAGTACAAGGCTACATTGGCGAACCTTTGACAATTGATGCCAAACTCGATAGCTTTGAACGTGCCCTAGAGCGATCGCGTACACTAGACCGCTTAGAATGGCAGCAAGTCCTCGTTTAGTCATTTGTAATCAGCAAAGACAAAAACAGAGGATAAGTCACTAATTTTCACTCTTAACTTTCTACCCCTATGGCTGTAACAGTTTTAGTTCCTACTGCCCTGCAAAATTTCACAAATAACCAAGCTACACTAGAATCAAGTGGTAGCAATATTTCTGAGCTTTTAGACTCTCTAGAAAAAACTTTTCCTGGTATCAAATCGCGTTTGTGCGATGAACAAGGAAAGCCACGGCGATTTTTGAATTTATACGTTAATAGCGAAGATATCCGCTTTCTAGAAGGGACAGAAACACCTTTGAAAGACGGTGATGAAGTCAGTATTGTCCCTGCGGTTGCAGGTGGTTGAGAAACTATATTTGTGGCTAAACTGTACACGCCAATCCTAAAATTTCGTAGGCTGCGTTATGGACTTTAGTCCTAACGCACCAAAAATCTTGGACACCCTACTGCCTAATTTTGAATTGGTACGATTTGTTGTCGCCAGCTTTCACTATTGTCAACAGTCAAGATAATCCTTTTATAGGATTCATTCTGTAGTTCAATCGTTAAATAATCAGTCTCACGATTCACATACCAAAACTCTTTACCCCGGTTTGTGTAATAAGTTCCCGCTTTCACTACTCCAGGAATAAAGCTACCAGGGGCGCGTAATTCTTTCCAGCTACTCTGCGGTTCGGCTGTTGTTACTTGTGTAATGTGGGATAGGGGGATTTGCCAAATTTTCTGCCAGCGTACAGCTAATAATTGCTCTTTTAATGTAAATTCTATTTTTAATTTTTCGTCAATTATACTCAGTTTCATAAATTTAACCTTGTATTTATCCAGTAGCTTTATATTACTTGATGTACTTGGCAGTAAGTAATATAAAGCAATTAAATTGTATAAATTAGGGTTTGCTGAAAAAGTCTTTTCGTGGGGGCTAAGAGGCAGGAGGGGAGTTACAAACTACCCCTAAATCTCTTGAATCCGAAAAAGTGATATCAAGTCTTTTTCCTTGCACCTTCCATCACCTTTTATCCAGAAGTGTTGAATGTTAAGAAAAAGCCGATAAAAATAGCCCAAAATATGATAGATTTTGGGCGAAGGACTAAAATATCTTAGTTTAACGTGATTATAAAATCATTTCCCAAGATTGTCAAAG
>JAESGB010000049.1_pt1 | contig 138726 bp, 116 predicted proteins | sample 9266211 | NCBI WGS metagenome assembly JAESGB01 (sample SAMN14514844, study PRJNA621659) | algae metagenome | isolation source: Goleter apudmare HA4340-LM2 and co-occurring heterotrophs from cave wall... | place: USA: Maniniholo cave, Kauai, Hawaii | collected 2009-07-28 | reverse complement strand
ATACCAGCATCCCGATCTCGCCGCCTGACACACCGCCAAGCGAACAGCCTAGACCACCGGGATGAGGGGTCCCTTTTCGACGCCGATCACCCCGCTACCGGGGTCCCTTTTCCACGCCGATCCACACAGTCGCTCTTCATTGTCCAAGCGCTGGCTGATGTCGCGGATGAAGCCGGTGAACAGACGCTCGCCGGCAGCTATGGCTTCGCCAACTCTGAGTTCGATTGGGATTTCGCGCCCATCGGCGGCGATGGCGGTTAGCAGGCGGTTGTTTCCGATGACCCGCTTGTCGCCTGTGGTGAGATACCGGGTCAAATAGCTTGTGTGGTTATCCTGATGCTCGACAGGTGTCAGGATCGAGATGTTTCGACCGATCACCTCCTCGGCGGAATAGCCGAACAATTGTTCGGCCGTGCGACTGAACGACAGGATCTGACCTGCTTCGTTGATCACCACCATCGCGTCCGGCACTGTCTCCAAGACCGACACCAATTGCGCTTCACGCGCCTGCAAACGGGTTTGACGCTCCTCCCGCTGCGTGACGTCCACATTCACGCCGAGCGTACGGATCAGTTCGCCCGCCTCGTCGTAAAAAGCGCGGGCGGATCCTTCGATCGATCGCGTCGACCCATCGGGTTGATTGATCCGGAACTTAAAGCCGAACCGTTCGGCCTTTGTCCTGGTGGCGTCGTCAATTTGATTGTTGATGGTGGCAAGATCGTCGGGATCTACAAGCGCCTGCCATCGATCGTAATCATGCAGCGATCCCGCCTCTAGGCCCAGCCGCTCCTCCGCGCCGGCCGACCAGTCGATAACACCGCTTTTCACATCCCAATCGAAGATCCCGATGCCGTGCGCGTCCACAGCCATGGCAAGTCGTGCTTCGCTCTCGCGCAAGGCATCCTGCGCGCGCGTGCGTTCCGTGACGTCGATCATCGACATCACAAGCATCGCGTCCGTGCCGCGCCGCTCCAATCGACGGATCTGCTGCAATACGCGCAACTCTCGCCCGTCGCGGCTGATCTCCACCAACTCTGTGTGCCCATCGGCGTGGTCCTGGGCGGAAGGGAAGACGCCGGGGGCGACCAGATCGCGCTTATGACGGCCGATCGCTTCATCCGCGGTCCAGCCGTAAAGATCGACGCAGCCCTGCGACCAGTGCAAGATCTTGCCGTCGAGATCGGTGAGCGCGACCGCCGTGGAATCGAGCGCCGATCGCAATTCCTGCACCGACGCACGTTCGCGAATCACCATGTTCACGCACCAGAACAGCAGGCCGCTGACGACCAGCATGGTGAGGCCAAGGCTTAGAAATTCAGCCGGTAGTGGAGCCAAGGCACCAGAACGGATCAGCCAGAACCGCAGTGTCAGAATGAGGGTAGGCGCGGTCAGCACCACCGGGAAAGCGAGACGTAGCGCTCGCCATTCGGCGCCTTCATTGTTGATCAAATCGCCCCACCCGGACTCGGCTCGCCAGGCGAGCAGGCCAATGGACAGGAACGCAGAACTCAACGCTGCCGGCAGCGAGCCGACGAGCGGTCCCCAGTCCGTGTCGATCCGCCCGGCTCCCTGAATGATCAGAGACGCTGAAAGCGTGCTGAAACCGAGTGTCAGAGAAGCGAGGATCGACATGATCTTGCCGCTGCGACGACCATGGAGATTGGCAAGCGCGACGCCGGTGGTGAGCAGAAGAAAGGTGATTGCAGCGTGGTAACCGGGTGCTCCCGCCCCCAACGCTTGGGATTGAGAAACCCCTTCTCGCAACAAGAGATGATCCAGGTGTGGGCCGATGTTCAGCACGTGCTTGATGATCGCAGCGATGCCAAACAATGCTGGTATGCTGATCAACGCGATCGCCAGTCGTTGCTTATGCTTGATCGTGGCCAACAAGCTGGCCGTCAACGCAGTGTAGCCTACACTGATGACCGGCCAGGTTGGCTGCGAACCGGCAGCAAGACGGGGAAGAAACCTGCTGTCGATTAGCCAGCCACACAGCGGAACGGCCGCGAGAATAAAGCCGATCCACGTGCACAGAAGCGCGATAGCGTAGCTGGAGTGACCCAGTTGCTGCGTCCGTGTTTGAGCTCGAAGCCCTGCTACTTTTACCTTACGAGCGATGCTGGCGGGATGATGATCTTGAACTTCGGTCGCAGAGGACCGATGCGCTAGCCTACGGAGATGATCGCGTATGATCATGCCGGACCAAGTATCACCTGAACGGTGAAAATACGATAACCAGCTTACTGGGTTGTGGGCCTAAGTCTCTGGATTAAACAAATCTATGTATTTTACGCGGGCCAATGATCCAAAATGGTTACGACTGGCTGCTGCTGTTGATTTGGCCGTTCAGTCAAACGCTTCTCTCAAGCTGAGAGCTTCTTTTTAAGTTAGCCGATAACGATTGCCGCTGAAGTGCAGCGGCTCGGCCCAGCGTAGCTTGCGGCGCGTGATTAGTGCGCCGGTGATGCGCGGTCGGTCGGGTGGATCAACGGCCATGGTGTGCCCCCGGCAAATGGCAGCAGGCAGGTCAGCGTGCTTTCGCCGCTTAGTTGGCGCAGGAGCCAGCCGTGTCGTGACGGACAGGGATCGTCAGTAGACATGCCGAGACCCGTTCCGTCAGTGATGAAGCCTAAGCGGCGCGGCGTGCAGCGTGACGAGCATTTGCTTGCCAATCGGTCGATGAGCGCGGCGGATATTTCCTCTATGTCTCGTATCCAGGCGGCGGTGGCAGGATCGCCGCAGTACGAGGCAAGCAGACCTCGGTCGGCCACATATCGCGCGTTCCAGAGCGACAGGCGCGGCCGTTCCGCACCATATTGCGAGATCTGGATCAGCGTCGCCTGTGTTGAGCTCATCAGGTCGCGGCATTCCTCCACGATGATGCGAGCACGCTGCTTCGTCGCGTAGGGGATCAGCGGCGCCGCGACAAGGCGATGGCGCGCATGAGATTGCGCACCGGCAAGTTGCGGACGAGCGATCATGACCGGACAAATCGAATGGTGGTGCGGCATGTCCCGCTGGGACGAACGGCACTGGAGTCATCCGCAGGCAACGGCGCAGCGATTGCGCTACCGGTTTCCAGCAGCATCGTGATCGGCAACATCATCCGAGTTCCTCCTGGGCAGAGGTGCTTGCCCCTTTATGAGGAGGATTCTGGACCACAGTTGATTAACGACGCTAAACCTTTGCTCTAGGTAATTCACCTAAGTGTTTGAACAGTCGGTCGCATCCGTTCGAACATCCGCGGTCGAGCCAAGGGGGCCGGCGTCCACGATTTGACGAAAGGTGCGTGCGGCGCTGGCGCGCGAAACGCTTGGCTACTTGCCGCGCCGGCGCTCTCTGTCTTCCTGTCGCTCCAGGCGGCGGAGCATCGCGTCCAGATCGGTGACCAGGCTTTCGTCGCCACTGCGGATCAGGTCTTCGATCTGACCGCCGATCTTATCCAGTGCGGTGGTACGGTCGGCCGGGCTGAGCTGGTGGTGCGTGATGATGCGGGTCGCCTCGCTGGCAAGCGCGCGAAGGCGGGAATATTCTTCTGCGCTGACATGCGCGCGGGGATCGACGCCGATGACGCATAGGGCGCCAAGCGCCCGGCCGTTGGCGTCCAGCAGCGGGCAGCCCAGGTAGAAGCGGACGTGAGTCGGACCGGTGACCATGGGGTTGTCGCGAAAACGCGGATCGTATGTCGCGTCTAGCACGGTGAGTATTTCGTCCGTCTGTTCTATCGCGTGATCGCAAAACGAGACTTCTCGCGCAGTTTCATTGACGTCTAGGCCGACGCCAGCGGGGAACCATTGCCGATCGCGATCAATGATGGAGACGGCAGCCATAGGCACGCAGAAGTATTTCGCTGCCTCTTCAACAAGTTGCTGCAATGCAGGATTTTCCGCCATCGACAGGACGCCTGAGGCGTAAACAGCGGCTTGCCGGACAACTTCCTGTCGATCAAGCGCTTCGCTTGGCGCTGGAGTGCCGTCGTTCAGCTTGTCGTCCATCGTCGACTTTCCGCCATTTGGTTCGGACCTGCATTGCGCGGCAGGATCATGCAACATGTTGGTAACGACACCTGTGACATCATCGATGGCGCGCTTTTATGCTGCCTGTGCGTTACGCGCCATATGAGATAACCGCAATTTCGGTGTAAGCCATTCCGTAATGGTGCGGATGGGCGGCCGAGAACGGAGCCGAGATCTGGTGCTTTCGTCGGCCTTGGCTGGCTGACCAGCGGCCTTGTTTGCGTACATCTTCGGGATCAAACGCGATGTGTTCGGCCTCAAGTGGGAGGCGCGTGGCCAGCACCGTCGCGCCATGCGCGTCTGAGCCAGCTTGTGCTTGCAGATCGGGGTGAGGGACGCGATAAACGCGGCGGGTGTCCAATCACGCGTCTGATTGGGCAGGTTGTGCGTTGGTCGGGCCGCCAGCGCTGGAGAACCGTGCCCTGATGATCCGACATTGCTTGTTCCGTGCAGCGGCCAGCGGAACGCCGGAACAAGATCAGACTATTACACGCGACCGGTTTCTGCCGGGGAGTGCGGCTTGCATCTGATCCTGCTGGCATTGCTGCCGTTCCTGGGTGCCGGCTGGCTGGCGCTGTTGCCGCGCGCCAGCCGTGATGTGCACGCCGGCATTGCGGTGGCGCATGTGGTCGCCGCGCTCGGCCTGCTCATCTATATCGCGCCCGGCGTGGTCGGGAGCGCGCCGGACGCGCTGCGCCTCCCATGGGTGCCTGCGCTCGGCCTCGATCTCAGCTTGCGGCTCGATGGGCTAGGCCTGCTGTTCGCCGCGCTGATCCTCGGCATCGGGCTGCTGATCGTGATCTACGCGCGCTTTTATCTTTCGCCGCGCGATCCGATGGGCAAGTTTCTGTCGCTGCTGTTGCTGTTCCAGGGCGCGATGCTGGGCATCTCGTTGTCGGGCAACATCCTGCTGCTCCTCGTCTTCTGGGAGCTGACCAGCCTTTCCTCGTTTCTGCTGATCGGTTTTCGTAGCGATACGGCGGATGGGCGCCAGGGAGCCCGCATGGCGCTGGCCGTTACCGGGGGCGGGGGGCTCGCGCTGATCGGCGGCTTGCTGATGCTGGGGCATATCGCCGGCTCCTATGAGCTGGCGGACGTGCTGATGCGCGGCGACATGGTGCAAGCCTCGCCGCTCTATCCGGCGGCATTGCTGCTGATCCTGCTGGGTTGCTTCACGAAATCGGCGCAGTTCCCGTTCCACTTCTGGTTGCCGCACGCAATGGCCGCGCCAACGCCGGTGAGCGCCTATCTCCATTCGGCCACCATGGTGAAGGCAGGCGTGTTCCTGCTCGCGCGATTGTGGCCGGTGCTGTCGGGCAGCGACTGGTGGTTCTATCTGGTGGGCACCACCGGGTTCGTCACCATGGTGGTCGGGGCGGCGATCGCCTTGTTCAAACATGACCTGAAGGCGATCCTGGCCTATTCCACGGTGAGCCAGCTTGGCCTGATGACCATGCTGTTTGGCTTCGGCACGCCGGCCGCGGCGCTGGCCGGCATCTTTCACCTGCTGAACCATTCGCTCTTCAAGGCTGCGCTGTTCATGAACGCCGGCATCGTGGATCACGAGGCAGGCACGCGCGACATTCGCCTTCTGGGTGGCCTTGCGCGGCTGATGCCGATCACTGCGGCGCTTGGCACGATCGCGGCTGCCTCCATGGCCGGCCTGCCGCCATTTGGCGGCTTCCTGTCGAAGGAGATGATGCTCGAAGAAACGGCGCATACGGCGTGGCTGGGCACGCACTGGTTCGTGCCGGCACTGGCGGTGATCGGCGCGGCGCTCTCCGTCGGCTATTCGCTGCGCTTCATCGTGCACCTGTATTTCGGGCCGCGGCGCGACAGCTATCAGTCCGCGCCGCATGATCCGCCGCTCGGGCTATGGGCGCCCTCGGCAGTGCTGGTCGCTCTGACGCTGCTGGTGGGGCTGTTTCCGGCAGTGCTCACCGGTTGGCTGATCGTGCCGGCGGCAGCCGACATCACCGGCGGCACGGCACCAAGCTTTCACCCGGCGCTGTGGCATGGCGTAACACCTGCGCTGGTGATGAGCGTGATCGCGGTGGCTGCCGGCGTTATCCTGGTGTGGTGCTATGCGCCGCTGCTGCGCGGGTGGGCGGCGCTGCCGTTGCCTGAGGCAAAGCCGCTGTTCCAGGCCGGCATCGAGCGCCTGGTGCGGGCCGCACGATGGCTGAGCGACACCGTCCACAACGGCTCGCTGCAACGCCAACTGGCGCTGCTGTTTCTGCTTGCGGTGGCGATCGGCGTGGAGGGGATCTGGTACGGCGGCTATTCGGCGGGCACGCGCGAATTGCTGCCGGCCCCGCCGATCGCGATCATCGCCTGGAGCCTGTTGATGGCGGCGACGGCGGCGGTCGCGCTGGTGCCCCGCCAACGCTTCGTCACGCTGATCTACATCAGCGTCATCGGGCTGGTTGTGTCGCTGGCGTTTATTCAATTGTCGGCGCCCGATCTCGCCTTGACGCAGATCTCGGTGGAGACGGTCACCATTTTGTTGTTGCTGCTCGCGCTCAACCTGCTGCCGAAGCAGCCGGTGCAGCTGTCCAGCAACCCCGAGCGTGTGCGCAATCTGGTGCTCGGTATTGCGGGCGGCGTTACCAGCGGCTTGGCCGCCTGGGCGGTGATGACCCGCGAGCCGCGAAACCCGATCTCCTCCTTCCATTGGGCCAACAGCTATTCGGGCGGTGGCGGCACCAATGTCGTGAACGTGACGCTGGTGGATTTCCGCGCCTTTGATACCTTCGGCGAGATCATCGTCCTCGGCATCGCCGCGCTGACCATTTTTGCGCTGCTGCAACCGGCCGCGCGCGGCGTATCGGGACAGCGGCTGCGCGCGTGGATCGCCGATCTGCCGCGCTCGCCGGAGCGCCACCCGATGATGTTCGCGGTCGCCGCGCGGCTTCTGTTGCCGCTGGCGCTGATGGTGGGGCTTTATATCTTCCTGCGCGGCCATAACGCGCCGGGCGGCGGCTTCATCGCCGGGCTGATCGTCTCCATCGCGCTGTTGATGCAATATATGGCGTCGGGATTCGAATGGGCCGATCAGCGGCGGCAGATCGACGAACATGCCCTGATCGGCTTCGGCGTGATCATCGCGGCGCTGACCGGGGTCGGCTCGCTGGTTTTCGGTGCGCCCTTGTTCACCAGCGCCTTTGGCTATGTCAGCTGGCCGATCGTCGGCAAGTTCGAGCTGGCGACCGCGATGCTGTTCGACATCGGCGTCGCGCTGGCCGTGATCGGCGCGGTGATGCTGGCGTTGGCCGAGCTCAGCCATATCGCGCAACGCGCGCAGAAGGAGCCGGCCGAGGACGATGGCCCGATGGATATCGATCCTGCGAAATTGCGGGGCGCGCGTCCATGAGCGTCGAATTTCTTGTCGCGACCGCGATCGGCGCGCTGACCGCCGGCGGCATCTATTTGTGCCTGCGCGCCCGCACGTTTCCCGTGGTGCTTGGCCTCGCCATGCTGTCGTACGCGATCAACCTGTTCCTGTTCGCGATGGGACGGCTGGTGGTGGGCAAGCCGCCGATCTACGCCAAGGATGTGGCGGTCTATACCGATCCGCTGCCGCAGGCGCTGGTGCTGACCGCGATCGTTATCTCGTTCGGCATGACCGCGCTGGCACTCGTGCTCGCGCTGCGCACCTTTCTGGAGACGGGCACCGATCAGGTCGACGGCAAGGCTGATCCCGACCTTCTCGACCGGGAGAATCGCACATGAGCGCGCTGATCGCCGCGCCGGTGCTGCTGCCAGCCTTTGCCGCTACCCTCTCGCTACTGTTTCGGCGTCGGCGCCGGTGGATCGGAGCTGGCGTGTCGATCGGCGCGACTGCGCTGCTGCTCGCGATCAATCTCGTGCTGCTGGGGCAGGCGGCGACCGGGAGGGTCGGGATCTATGCGCTTGGCGACTGGCCCGCCCCGTTCGGGATCGTGCTGGTGCTCGATCGGCTGGCGGCGATGATGCTTGTGCTCACGGCGGCGCTGGCGCTCGCGGTCAGTGTCCATGCGACGCTGACCAGCCTCGACCGGCGCGGCTGGCATTTTCACCCGCTGTTCCAGTTCCAGCTGCTCGGGCTGAACGGGGCGTTCCTGACCGGCGACCTGTTCAACCTGTTCGTCTTCTTTGAGGTGTTGCTGATCGCCTCCTACGGCTTGCTGCTGCACGGGCAGGGCGCGCGGCGGCTGACGGCGGGCGTGCAATATGTGATCGTCAACCTTGTCGGCTCCACGCTGTTCCTGATCGCGCTGGGGCTGCTCTACGGCGTGACCGGCACGCTCAACATGGCCGACATGGCGGTGCGTGCAAGCGCGCTGCCGGTCGGCGATCAGGGGCTGTTCCGCGCCGGCGGCCTGCTGCTCACCGCAGTCTTCGCGCTCAAAGCCGCCTTGCTGCCGCTGCACCTATGGTTGCCGCGCGCCTATAGCGGCACGGCGCCTGCGGTCGCGGCGCTGTTCGCCATCATGACCAAGGTCGGCGCTTATGCGATCATCCGCACCGGCCCGCTGATCTTTGCGGGTGCGGCGGGACGCTACATGATCCCGGCGGCGCTCGGCACGATGATCCTCGGCTTTGCCGGCTTCCTCGCCGCGCGCCACTTGCGCGTGATGACCGCCTTCGGGCTGATCGGCTCCACCGCGATCCTTCTCGTCGCCGTGGCGGTGTTCCAGGAAACGGCGATGGCCGCGGCGCTCTATTATCTGCCGCATACCACGCTCGCCGCGGCTTTCCTGTTCCTGGTCACCGATCTTCTGATCCGCTGGCGCGGCACGGAGGGCGACGCGATCGTCGTTACATCGGGCTATGCCGGCCAGCAGGTCCTGGCGGCGCTGTTCTTCGCCGGCGGGATCGCGCTGGCCGGGCTGCCACCGCTGTCCGGCTTCATCGGCAAGCTGTTGATCCTGCAGGCGGCGCTTTCGTCGTCGTGGTGGCCGGCGATCTGGGCCGTGATCCTCATCACCAGCCTTGTTGCGGTGATCGGCTTTGCGCGCGCCGGCAGCACCTTGTTCTGGAAGAGCGGCGGCGATGCACCGTTGTCGCCGGGTTCGAGCGGCGCACGGGCCTTGCCGCTAAAGGAGGCCGCGCCAGCTGGCTTTCTGTTGGCCTTAATGGTGCTGCTGACCGTCGCGGCGGGGCCAGTGACCGCGTATGTGGAGGCGGCGAGCCACCAGATCTTCGACGTGGCCGATTATGCGCGCGCGGTGCTGCCGCCGGCGAGCGGGGCGGGATCATGAAGGGTCTGTTGCCGCACCCCGGCCTTACCGCCATGCTGCTGCTCATCTGGATGCTGATGCTGAATTCGTTCAGCATGGGCGGGTTGCTGCTAGGCGCTTTCTTCGCGGTGCTTATCCCGGTCTATACCTCAGCCTTCTGGCCCGACCGCCCGACCATGCGGTGGGAGCTGCCGCTGCTCCGCTTCGTGCTGTTGGTGATCCGCGACATCATCGTCGCCAACTTTCATGTCGCGCGGCTGATCCTGTTTCGTCGCAATCGCGATCTGCGGCCCGGCTGGCTCGCCATTCCGCTCGAGCTGCGTTCCGCCGAGGCGATCACCCTTTTGGCCGGGACGATCAGCCTGACGCCGGGTACCGTTTCGGTCGACATATCGACTGACGGGCGCCACCTGCTGGTTCACGCGCTGGATGTGGCCGATGTCGACGCGGAGATCGCGCACATTAAGGCACGCTACGAGCGCCGGTTGCTGGAGATCTTCCGGTGATTGCCGCCGCCCTCATCATCGCCATGGCCTGCATCGCGCTCGCCATGCTGCTCAATCTCTTCCGCTTGTTCCGTGGGCCGACATCGGCGGACCGGATCCTCGCGCTCGACACTTTGGTGATCAACGCCATCGCGTTCATCATCCTGTTCGGCATTCAGCAGACGACGACCATCTTTTTCGAAGCGGCGCTGCTGCTCGCGATGGTGGGGTTCGTCGGCACGGCGGCCTATTGCAAGTTCCTCCTGCGCGGGGACGTGGTGGAATGACCGGCACCGTTATCGCCGATGCCGTGATCGCCGGGCTGCTCCTGCTGGGTGGCGGCTTCGCGCTGATCGGCAGCTGGGGGCTTGCGAAGCTGCCGTCGCTGATGAGCCGGCTGCACGGCCCGACCAAGGCAACGACGCTGGGCGTCGGCAGCTGCCTTGTCGCCTCGATGGTCTATTTCCCGGTCCATGGCGGGGTGTGGACCGCGCACGAGCTGCTGATCACGCTGTTCCTGTTCATCACCGCGCCGATTTCCGCCAATCTGATCGCCAAGGCGTATCTTCACGGCTGCCACACGGCGCCGGGCGAGCAGTCGATGATGGCGGAAGGCATGCCGGACGCAGCGGAGAACGGCGCCGATTGGGCGACCTTCGGCTATGATGACGCCGAGGAGGATCCACTCTCGGTGCCAACCGGCGCCGGCGGCACGGATCCGAACGCCTGAGCTGCCGGCGTTACGCCGCGCTGTCGATACCGAGTTCGCTGAGCTTCCGATACAAGGTCGAGCGCCCGATGCCGAGCCGCCGCGCGACCTCCGTCATGCGGCCGCGGTAATGGCCAATCGCCAGGCGGATCACGTCGGCCTCGATCTCCTGCAACGCGCGCAGATTGCCGTCGGCGTGGAACAATGTCACGCCGCCAGAGGTGGACATGTGCTGCGGCTGGGGCACGCGCACGCGGCGCGCATTGAGCGAGGCGATCTGCGGAAAGTCGGCCCGCGTCAACGCGTCGCCCTCACATAGCACCGCGGCGCGAAACAGCGCATTCTGCAGCTGGCGCACATTGCCGGGCCAATCGTAATCGACCAGCAATGCGAGCGCATCGTCGGTGATGCCTAGCTGGCGCAAACCCGGCTGCAGCGCGATTCGGGCGAGCAGATGCCGCGCCAATGCGGGAATGTCCTGCGCCCGTTCCCGCAGCGGCGGGATCGTCACCGGCACCACGTTCAGCCGAAAGAACAGCTCCTCGCGAAACCGGCCTTCCTCCACCTCTTCGGTCAGCCGCTTGTTGGTGGCGGCGACCACGCGCACGTCCACCTCGCGCGGATGCCGACCGCCCTGCGCATGGATCAGCCCGGTCTGCATCGCGTCAAACAGCCGGTCCTGCGTCTCCAGCGGCATGTCAGCGATCTCATCGATGAAGAGGGTGCCGCCATCGGCCTCCACGAATTTGCCGACTTTGCGATCGAAGGCGCCGGGGAAGGCGCCGGGTTCGTGGCCGAACAATTCGCTGTCGATCAGATTGGCGGGCAGGGTGGCGCAGTTCACCGTCAGCATCGGCTTCTTGGCGCGCGGGCTGGCGGCATGCACCGCCTCCGCCACCACTTCCTTGCCGACACCGCTTTCGCCCTCGATCAGCACGGCGACGCGTGCGCGCGCGGCCTTTGCGGCAATCGCCAGTGCCGCGCGGAATTGCGGCTCCGATCCGACGATTTCGTCGAAGCCCAGCATGGCCGGGATCTTCTCGGTCAGCGGGCGCAGCTCGCCTGCAGCGGTGCCCTCCACCGCCGCGTCAAGCGCCTGCAGCAGCCGTTCGGGGGCGAGCGGCTTTACCAGAAAATCCGTGGCACCAGCGCGCATGGCGCTCACCGCATGCGCGACGGATCCGTTGGCCGTGACCACCAGGACCGGCAAGGCCGGGCGGCGGGCGCGTAGCTCGGCGATCAGCACGGAGGCGTCGGCATCCTCGCCCCATTGATCGAACAGGATCGCATCCAGCCGCATGCCGTCCTGCGTCCCCAGCGTGGCGATGGCGGTTTCGGCATCGCCGGCGAAGATCGTACGCCAGCCACCACGCGCCGCCAGCGCCGCCACCAGGCGGCGCTGCGCAGGCTCGTCATCTATCAGCATCAGCATGCGCTGCCCGTTGCGCGTCATCTGTGGTCCTGTTCCATCCCGCGTCCTGCTTTAGGCCGTGCAAGTAAAAGCAGGCTTAAGCAGGCTTGAGGGGTGGCGGTCGAGCGGACTAAGACGCTACACAAGGCTTTTGGGGAAAGAGGAACGCTATGGCTGACCATGGTACCACCGGCGGTGTCACGAAGGCGCATGCCGCCACTTACGATCGCGTGATGGCAATGCTGAAGTGGGGAACGCTGGCCTGCATTCTGCTTGCCGCATTCGTTATCTGGCTGATCGCCTGAGCCATGAAGATCGCTGTCCTTAAGGAGGGGGCGGACGGCGAGCGGCGAGTGGCGGCAACACCGGAGACGGTGAAGAAGTTCATTCAGCTGGGCGCAGATCTGGCCGTTGAAACTGGCGCCGGCGCTGGCGCATCGATCGCCGACGAGGCGTATCGCGACGCCGGCGCCACCGTCGCCGATCGCGCCGGCACCATTGCCGGAGCGGACATCATCCTTGGCGTGCAAGGGCCGGACCCCGCGTCGCTCGCGGGGGCCAAGCCGGGCGCTTGGATTGCCGCGGGCCTGAACCCGTTCGGCGATCGGGCGCGGGTGGATGCCTATGCGTCCGCCGGGCTTGAGGCACTGGCGATGGAGTTCATGCCGCGCATCACGCGTGCGCAATCGATGGACATCCTGTCCTCGCAATCGAACCTGTCGGGCTACAAAGCCGTGCTGGATGCGGCGGCCGAATATGGCCGGGCGTTTCCGATGATGATGACCGCGGCGGGCACCGTGTCTGCCGCCAAGGTCTTCGTGATGGGTGTCGGCGTTGCCGGGCTACAGGCGATCGCCACCGCACGGCGCCTGGGCGCGCAGGTGTCGGCCACCGACGTGCGCTCCGCCACCAAGGAGCAGATCCAGTCGCTCGGCGCCAAGCCGATCTTCGTCGAGAATGTCGCGGGGATCGAGGGCGAAGGCTCGGGCGGCTATGCGACGGAGATGAGCGAGGAATATCAGAAGGCGCAGGCCGAGCTGGTATCCGGGCATATCGCCAAGCAGGATATCGTCATCACCACCGCCCTGATCCCGGGGCGCGCCGCGCCGCGGCTGATCAGCGACGCGCAGATCGCGACCATGCGGCCTGGCAGTGTCATCGTCGATTTGGCGGTGGAGCAGGGCGGCAATGTCGAGGGCGCCGTCGCAGGCGAGATCGTCGTCAAACATGGCGTCAAGATCGTCGGCCACCGCAACGTGCCCTCGCGCCTCGCGGCGGACTCGTCGGCATTGTTCGCGCGCAACCTGTTCAACTTCCTGTCCGCCTTCTGGGACAAGGAGCAGGGGCGGCCCGTGCTAGACGCCGAGATAGGTGACGCGGTGCGGCTGACCAAGGATGGCAAGGTCGTCAACGAACGGCTGCTGGCCGCCGGCTGATGCTGTCCTGTACGCCCCCGTCCGGTCAGATGCATGATCAGGCAGGCGGCAAATGTTGAGCGTGAGATGAGAACGCGAGCATGTCTCAGCATTCTCACCATCCGCGGTTTGAAAGGGAGGGGAAGTTGAGCTTCATCGCGATCCTGTCGATCTTCGTATTGGCGTGTTTCGTCGGCTATTTCGTGGTCTGGTCGGTCACGCCGGCGCTCCACACCCCACTGATGGCGGTGACCAACGCGATCTCCAGCGTCATCATCGTTGGCGCACTGATCGCCGCGGCAGCGAGCGGGTCGCCCAGCGCCAAATGGCTGGGCCTGCTCGGCGTGGTACTGGCCAGCATCAATATTTTCGGCGGTTTCGCCGTCACCCAGCGCATGCTGGCGATGTACAAAAAGAAGGAGCGGCCGGCGGTCGCCAAGCACTGACCGATCGCGGCGCGCGGTGACAGACCGGGCGCCGCAGGCCGCAAAGCTGCGCCCGTCGATGGGCGACCCGGCAGGCGCCGGATGACGAACAAGGGGGGAAGAGGATAGTGGAACACGTCGCGGACAATCCCTGGGTAGCGCTTGCCTACCTGATAGCGGGTGTGTGCTTCATCCTCGCACTGCGCGGGCTTTCCAGCCCGGAAAGCAGCCGCCGCGGCAATCGCTACGGCATGATCGGCATGGCGATTGCGGTGGTTACCACGCTCGTCACCCACGTGCCGACGGTGCCGGTGCTCGCCGTCGGCGAGGTCGCCGGCTATGATTATGCCGCGCTGATGCAGCGCGTCGATACGCTGGCGGTGTTCGAAATCCTGGCCGCGATCGGCATCGGCGCCGTGATCGGCGTGGTCACCGCGCGCCGGATCGCCATGACGGCGATGCCGCAGCTGGTCGCCGCCTTCCACAGTCTGGTCGGTCTGGCCGCAGTGCTGGTGGCGATCGCCGCGTTCCTCAATCCGGTCGCGTTCGGCATCGCCGATATCGTCACCCCGCTGATCGGCGCGCCCTTTGCCGCGATCCACGGTGTCAGCCGGGTCGAGATGATCCTGGGTGTCGCGATCGGTGCGATCACCTTCTCCGGCTCGGTCATCGCCTTTCTGAAGCTCAATGGGAACATGGGCGGCGCGCCGATCATGCTGCCGATGCGCCACGCGATCAATCTGGGCGTCGCCCTGATGATCCTGTGGTTCTCCTTCTCTTTCTGGCTCACCCAGTCGCCGCTCGACTTCTGGATCGTCGTGGCGCTTTCCTTCGCGATCGGTTTCCTCTTGATCATTCCGATCGGTGGTGCGGACATGCCGGTCGTCGTGTCGATGCTGAACAGCTATTCCGGCTGGGCCGCCGCGGCGATGGGCTTCACGCTGCACAATACCGCGATGATCATCACCGGCGCGCTGGTCGGCTCGTCGGGCGCGATCCTCAGCTACATCATGTGCCGCGCGATGAACCGCAGCTTCATCAGCGTGATCGCCGGCGGCTTTGGCGCGGAGGCCGGCCCGAGCGGCGGTGGCGGCGCGGCGATCGACCGCCCGTGGAAGCGTGGCTCGGCGGAGGACGCCGCCTTCCTGATGAGCCAGGCCGAGCAGGTAATCATCGTGCCGGGCTACGGCATGGCCGTCGCGCAGGCGCAGCACGCGCTGCGCGAAATGGCGGACAAGCTGAAGGAGCACGGCGTTCGCGTAAAATACGCCATCCACCCGGTGGCGGGTCGTATGCCGGGGCATATGAACGTGCTGCTGGCCGAGGCCAACGTGCCTTACGACGAAGTGTTCGAGCTGGAGGATATCAATTCCGAATTCTCCCAGACCGACGTCGCCTTTGTTATCGGCGCCAATGACGTGACGAATCCGGCGGCGAAAACCGACAAGACTTCGCCGATCTATGGCATGCCGGTGCTTGACGTAGAAAAGGCCAAGACGGTCCTTTTCGTGAAACGTTCGATGGGTGGCGTCGGCTATGCCGGCGTGGATAACGAGGTATTCTACCGCGACAACACTATGATGCTTCTTGCCGATGCCAAGAAGATGGTGGAGGAGATCGTCAAATCCTTGGATTGATCGTCGTCGATCCAAATCGGATACAAAAGACGATTTAGCATATATGCCCGCCCATTTTGGATGTTAGACCAAGATGGGACCTGGGGCGGGGCACACTTGGGTTCGATTCGGATCGGAGTGATGCATGCACTTGAACGAAGACTATAAGACCCAGATCAACGCGCGCTTCGACGCGGTGTTGATCAACGAGGTTGGAGAGGAAACATTAGGCGGCGCCGGGGCAGGCGCCGCCGTGATGCTTGCAGGCGGGCGCGTCGTCACCTCGGCGCCCTTCGGCGAGGCGGTGCAGCGGATCGCGGGCATCGCATCACGACCGCTCGTCCTGATCGATGCCCGCGAGGTATCGGACGACGAGATCGCGCGGTCGCTGTCGCGTCTCGATGGGCTGGCAGCGGGGCGCGATCTGTCGCTTGTGGTGGCAATCGGGTCCGACCAGATCGATGTCACCGCCGCGGGGCTGATGATGTCGCGACACCAGATCCTTTGCGATCCGAGCCCCGGCGACTGGATCGGTGCGATCGCCGTCGCGCAAGGCACGTCCGACCTCGCCATGCATGATCGCATCAGCGAAAACGAGGCGGCGCGGCTGGCGCGGCTCAATGCGGAAGTGGCGCGTATCGCGGATGTGCTCGCCCGCTTGTCGAAGCACGACGAGCCGTCTGCTCCTGCCGTCGTGGCGGAAGTGGGGCTGGACTTCGCGTCCGAGCCGGGCGACGAGCATCCGATCACCGCTGCGGACATTCGACAGATCGTCCGCGCACGACGCCTGCGCGATCGCTATGTCGGCCCCGGATTGTTCGAGGATCCGGCCTGGGACATGATGCTCGACCTTTATGCCGCGCATCTCGAGCGCGCGCATGTATCCGTCTCCAGCCTGTGCATCGCCGCCGCTGTCGCACCGACAACGGCGCTGCGCTGGATCGCGCGGTTGACCGAGGCTGGCATGTTCGAGCGCCGCCCCGATCCGTTCGACCGGCGTCGCGCGTTCATGTCGCTGACCGACCGCGGTCTCGATGCGATGCGTCGCTACGCCGCCATGGCGCAGGCGCTCAATCTCCCTGTCGTCTGACCCTGCTTGGCGCAAACCGGGTGCCGGTCGCGGCGGGCTGCACAGGAGCCTTGTGCACCGCGCCGGTCGCGCCTAAGGGGCTGTCTCCCGCGAGGGGGCGCTTCGCTCAGCTGGTAGAGCGGCTCGTTTACACCGAGTAGGTCGGCGGTTCGAACCCGTCAGCGCCCACCATGGCCGGCTTGCGTGCCGATGCGTGACCGTCCGTCACATCAACAGACACATTGACACGTCATGGTCTTGTTTTCGCGCCGCTCTGCCATGGTTGCGCCATCACCGTCTGCGAACAGGTGCGGCATGAAGACCTTGTCGATGCTTGCCCTTGCTTCTCTTGTTCTGGCTACCCCTGCTGCCGCGCAAGGCGGAACGGGGATCCTTGGGCCGTACGCAGCGCGGTGCAGCACCGGCAGTGCCCCGGCGATCCTGGTGAACGTGGTCGGGCTCAAGAGTCGCACCGGCAACCTGCGCGTGCGCACCTTTGGTGGCGCGACGTCGACTTGGTTCGAGAAGAAAGGTTGGCTGACGCGGGTGGAAGTGCCGGCGCCCGCAAACGGCCCGGTGCGCGTCTGCATGCCCGTGTCCGCGCCGGGCACCTATGCGATCGACTTCCGACACGACGTGACGGGCAACGGCGACACCGACCGCTCGGACGGCGGCGGCGCGTCCGGCGATCCCAAGGTGACGATCCTGGACTTCATCCTGGGCCGCAAGCCGTCGCCCAAGGTAACGGCGGTGCGCGTCGGCCAGGGCGTGACGGAGATTACCATCACCGCCATGTACCTGCGTAACGGTGCGCTGCGGCCGTTGTAAGCCGAACGCGTCAGGCCGGCGCCAGGCGGCCCTGCAAAGCGGCAATCTGCTGCGCCTGACGCTGCACCTCTGCCCGGACGCGATCCGCCATCGTGTCCAGCGCGGGATAGTCGGGCTGCAGCGCCAGCGCGCGTTCGCTGGCAAGGTCGTCCACTTTCGTCGCCAGTTCCGACGTTGCGGCGCGCAAGGCGTCCAGCGCGGCCAGCGCCACATGCGCATCAAGCCAGGTTTCGCTTCCGGCCGGTGCGCCGCGGGCGGCGGCAACGGCCGCTTCGGCGCGCCCGCTCGCCGTGTCGAACGCACTGGTCTGCTCAGCAAGCGTTCGCTGGAGATCGGCCAGCGTCGCATCCAGCGCCGGGTCTGCAGCAGGTGACGTAGGCGCGGCAGGCGTCGGCTCCGCCATATCCTGTGATTCGGCGGCGCGCGGCAGCAGGGAAGGGTAGCTCGTGGGCGTGGTGCAGCCCGCCAAGAGGAAACCCGGGACGAGCAATGGCAGGAAAGCGCGAGAAATCATGGCTCGTGCATACTTTTTGCAAAAGTCGCCCGCAACGCTCTTGCGCAATCCGAAAGTGCCTTCTATCAGCGCCACTCCAACGCGCCCGTAGCTCAGCTGGATAGAGCATCAGACTACGAATCTGAGGGTCGGACGTTCGAATCGTTCCGGGCGCGCCAAACTTTCCTTCGGGAAAGCAGGAGGATACAGGGGTGGCGAGAGCCGCCCCTTTTTCTTTGCCCGCAGCTTCCTAGCGAGCGCGCGCTCTTCTATCTGATCCTTGGTCTTGGCCGTACGCCGCTGCGTTTCGGCTAGCTCCACCGATATTGCGGCGGCCGGCGCGTCTGTCGCACTTCTGCTTTCTTGAAGGACGCACTGCACCAGGGCTTTGCGGTAAGCGCGCCAGAACTCGCCTTATTGGCCGGCGCATACATCATGGTCTCAAACCGTTCGAAGTGATCCATGGGCGAGTGCCCGCGGATTGTCGCCCTATCGCGATCCATGCTTTTGCTCCAGAAGTGCAGGCTCGCGAGCAAGCGGTGAGGGGGAATTCGTGGATGATGTCTCAAGGGCGCGGCTGAGCGATGCGTTGCGTCGCACGGCGCAGCGCGATCCCCGCGCTTTTCGCCTGGTGTATAAAATGACGGCGTCGAAGCTTTTCGGGATTTGCCTACGTATCTGTGGCGAACGAAAGGCGGCCGAGGACGTGTTGCAGGACGTCTACCTTACCGTGTGGACCCGCGCCGATGGCTTCGATGCCGCGCGCGGCAGCGCCATTGCGTGGCTGGCGACGATCGCGCGCAATCGCTCGATCGACTGGCGCCGCGCCAATGCGCGACCCACCGCGCCGGCCGACACGCTTGAGGCCGTCGCCGATCCGGCGCCCCTGACGTCCGATGCTTTGCTGCTCGACGAGCGCGAGCGGTTGCTGCATTTCTGCCTCGGCACGCTTGAGCCGAACCAGTCGCACGCCATCCGGACGGCCTTCTTCGAGGGCCTGACCTATGCCGAGCTGGCAGCGCGCGTTGCGGTGCCGCTAGGCACCATGAAAAGCTGGGTTCGCCGTGGCCTCATGAAATTGCGGGATTGCCTCGATGCCGCTGACGCCTGACGATAGCGCAACCGCTGCGGAGCTGGCGCTTGGCCTTCTCGAGGGCGAGGAACGCGCGGCCGCATTGCGTCGTGCGCTCGACGAGCCGGATTTTGCGCGAGAAGTGGAAGGCTGGCGCACGCGCTTCGCCGCGCTTTATGCCGGCTATCCGGAGGTGACACCGCCTGCCTGGATCGAGCGGCGGTTGATGGAAAGCACCGCCAGTGCCCGGCCGTGGAAGTGGGCGACTGCACTCGCGTCGGCGCTCGCCGCCTCGCTGGCGCTGGTCATCGCAACACGGATCGACACCGTGCCGCCTCCCGCTCCTTCCCCTGCGCCCAGCCGCGAAATGCCGGCGCCGGTCACCTTTGCCGCGGCGATGGTGCCCGCGGATGCCAAGCAGGGCCAGGCGTTCGCCGCCTTGTTCGACGCCGGCCGTGGCCAGGTGCGCGTACCGACCGAGATTGTGGTGCCGACCAACAAGGTTGCGCAATTGTGGCGCATCGGGGCCGATGGCGTCCCGCATTCGCTGGGGCTGCTGAACGCAACCGGCACCACCGCGATCTCGCTCAGTGCCGCCGATCGCGCGGCACTTGCGGCCGGGGCGACGCTGGCGATTTCGATCGAGCCGCCGGGCGGATCGCCCGCCAGCACGCCGACCGGGCCGGTGGTGGCGACCGGGTCGCTGACGCGTCTCTGATCGAAGGCCACGCGCCTTCGGTCATGCCAATAAAAAAGTGGCCGGCTTCAACAGCCGGCCACCCGAATTTTCAGCGATTAGGCGCAGGTCACGACGGCAGGCCGACCCGCAAGCTGGCGTTGCCGTTGTTCGTTCCGTTCGGGAAGAAGCCGCCGCCTGTACGGTTTGCGCCAGTGGCGTTGAGGTACACGATGTTGTGCACCTGCTGGCTGTTGCGGCTGTAGGCGATGCCGTCCCCATCTGCGAGAACGACATTCGATGCTCCGTTGGCGCCGGCGATGCCCTGGTCGGAATCGCCGTTCTTGTCGAGCTGGTCGCGCGCATCGGAAATCTTGGTCGTCGCGGTCACCAGCGCGGCCGTCGACATGCCCTTGGCATAGAGCACCGTGCGGACCAGCCCGGCATGATACGCCTCGGCGGCGAGGATGCCTGCCGCGGCTTCCAGATAGATCTTGCTCGACAGCAGCGGCGCCGCCCCCTTGTAGGCGCTGACGCCCACGTCCTCGAACAGAAAGGCGCCGAGGAGGAAGTTCTCGGGCGAGGAATAGGGATTGAACGTCTCGTTGGCGCCGACCACGCCGGCGGCGCGGGCCGCTGCCGTAAAGGCGCCGTTGGCGTCGCCCGAGATGTTGATGTTGGGCATCGCCACCGCCGCGGATCCCAGCGCATTGCGCAGGAAGGCGACGTGCGCCGCTTCGTCCGCGGCAATCTCGCGGGCATAAGCGCCGACAACCGGATCACCCGAGAAATCGACCCTGGCACCGCCGGTGACAGTGCCGCCGGCAGCGCCGCCACCGCTCGCCGTCTGCGCCGCGGCAAGGCCGGCGCCGTTGACCGCAAACGAATAAAATTGCGCTTCCAGATATTCGAGGTTGAGCGCGAGATTGAGGATGTCCGCATCGGTCACCGGCGATGCGGTCGGCGTTGGCGTAGGTGACGGTACCGGTGTCGGCGGAATGATGTCATCGTTGTCTTCGTCGTCGAAACAGCCCGACAGCAATGTCGCGCCGGAGAGCGCCAGCGTGCTGCCGCCGGCCACCTTGATGAAGCGACGCCGCGCCGCGCGCCGCGCGTCCGATGCGGCGAGGATGTCGAGAGCCTTGCGATGGTCAATCATGATCTGTGTCCCGGAAAAAGCGTGAAGAAGGTCGTGAGCGCAGCCGCGCGCTCAGGTCGTCGACCGGATGTTGCCGTTCACGCCATTGGGGAAGAAACCGCCCATCGTTGCGCTGCCCGCATTCAGATAGACGATGTTGAGGACCTGGCCGGTCGTCCGGCTGAACGCGAGCCCGTTTGCGTTGAGCGGGGCGATGTTGGACGTCAGCGTCGCGCCGCTGCCGGTGGGTGCAATGCCCTGGTCGTCGTCCGGCCCGATGCCGCGCACGCGATCTTCGGTCGGGTTGCCGTCGAGTGAATCGCGGGCATTGGAGATCTTTTCGGTCGCGTCCACGAGGGCGCTGACGCCCTTGGCATAGAGCGTGGTGCGAACCATCGCGGCATGGTACGCCTCTACGGCAAGGATGCCGGCGGCTGCCTCAAGGAAGGTCTTGTTGGTCAGCAGCGGCGCCGCGCCCTTGTAGGCGGTGACGCCGACGTCCTCGAAGATGAAGGCGCCGAGCAGGAAATTGTTCGGGTTGGCGTACGGATTGAAGGTTTCCGTCGCGCCGACCACGCCCGCTGCGCGTGCGGCTGCGGTGAACGGCCCGGATGCGTCGCCCGAAATATTGATGTTCGGCATCGCGACAGCGGCGCTGCCCAGGGCGGTGCGCAGAAACTTGACGTGCGCTTCCTCGTCTGCGGCGATCTCGCGCGCATAGGCGCCGACCAGCGGGTCACCCGAGAAGTCGACCTTGGCACCGCCGGTGACGGTGCCACCCGCGCTGCCGGACGGGGCGGCGGTCAGGCTGGAAGAAAGTCCGCTGCCGTTGACGGCGTAGAGGTAGAATTGTGCCTCGAGATATTCGAGGTTCAGCGCGAAGTTCAGAACATCCGCGTCCGTGAGCGTCTGCGCCTGTGCGGCATCGGCGTAGACAAATGCTCCACCCGCGGCGGCGGCGCCTAGTGCGGCTGTAAAGAACGCGCGACGATCGCGTCGCCGATCGGCGCGTCCCTCGAACGCCTCGATCACCTGGTCCTGTTGCGTCGTCACTTGGCACCTCCCGTCGGCCCGCGAGGGTTTGGGGTTGCTTCTCTTCGTACGGGCCTGCTGACCATACGTTCGCCAGCAGAGTTTGGACGCACGGCGCCAAAGTTCTATTTACCAATCGACTAGCGAGCGTGAGCCGGCGGCTAGGCAACCTGCTGTTTGGCCTGGCGGGGTGGGCGTGTAACGAAGGCGGCGTTTAGGTCGAACTCCGCTGGCATCTACACCAGCCGGAGTTCCTCCCCATGCGCCGAACGCCCATGTTCATTGCCGTTGCCACGCTCACCGCAGCTTTTCCGGTTCTGGTTGCCCCGGCGATGGCCGCCCCGGCGATCCGCGCCTTCGATCAGGCAGCGTTCGAGGCGGCGCAGAAGAGCGGCAAGCCGATCCTGATCTGGGTGCACGCACCATGGTGTCCGGTATGTCGCCAGCAGCAGAAGACGATCGAGCGGGTGACGGCGGAACCGGCGATGCGAACCATGCAGGTCTTTCGCATCGACTATGATACGCAAAAGCCACTTCGGCGGCGGTTCGGCGCAACGCAGCAATCCACCCTGATCGCCTTTCGGGGACGAAGCGAAACCGGACGCATCGCGCATGAGACCGATGACGCGAAGGTCAGCGCGGTGATCCGCGGTGCGATCGCCTGACGCAGCGTGGCCGCTGTCCTCCAACCCGCGCTGGCCTTTGCGGCGGGCGCGCTGACGATCCTTTCGCCCTGTGTGCTGCCGTTGGTGCCGATCGTTCTGTCGTCCTCGGCGCAGCGGCACCGGCTGGCACCGCTGGCGCTCGCCGCGGGGCTGGTGGTTGCGTTCACCGCGACCGGTTTCGGCGTGGCGGCGTTCGGGCAGGCGCTCGGCATCGATACGCTGGCGGTGCGTGCCGCCGGGGCGGTAGTGCTGTGCCTCGCCGGCGTGCTTTTCCTGTCGCAACGGGCGCAGGATGCGCTTGGTCGGCTGGCCACACCGCTGGCCGCCTGGGCGACCCGCCGCCAGGATGCGCTTGCGGCGCGGGCCGGCTTGTGGGGCCAGGCCGCGGTGGGTGCGTTGCTCGGCATTGTCTGGGCGCCATGCGTCGGGCCGACACTCGGGGCGGCGGTGGCGCTTGCCGCGGAGGGCCGGAATCTGGGCGAGGTGTTCGCCGTCATGGTCGCCTTCGGGCTCGGTATCGCCACCGTCCTGTTGCTGATTGCGGTTGCCGCCCGCGGCATGCTGGCGCGGTGGCGTGGGCGGCTGATGACCGCGGGCGGCAGGGGCAAGGCCGTGCTGGGCGTGCTGCTTCTACTCATCGGCGGCGCCATCCTGACCGGAACCGATCGCAAGATCGAAGCCGCCGTGCTGGATCACCTCCCCGACCGGATCACCGCATGGTCGACGGCGATCTGATCGACGCTGCGCGTGGCAAAGGTCGGTACATCACTGTAACTTCTTGGTGGGCCGAGCCGAACTTCCTGGCGGATCCGGCACTAACCTATCTTTATTGCAGGACCGGGCCTGAGATCATGCGACACGGAGTTCGCTCATGAAACCGCTTCATGCTTCCGCTTTGGCCGGCGCGCTCGCGATCGGCGGCCTCGGCCTGACCATCGCCGTGCAGCCCAGCGCGTCCGCGCAGCAGCGCTCCGGCAGATCGGCGCCGACCAACCAGGCAGGTCGCCTGACGGTGGTTGAGCTGTTTCAGAGCCAGGGCTGCTCCAGCTGCCCACCGGCTGCGGCGAACGTCAATGCACTCGCTGCAAACCCCGGCGTGCTGGCGCTGTCCTACGGCGTCACGTACTGGGACAAGCTCGGCTGGAAGGACACGTTTGCCTCGGCGCAGTTCACCGCGCGTCAGTGGGAATACGCGCATAGACGTGGGCGGGAACGCGTCTGGACACCGCAGGTCTTCGTCGATGGTCAAGGCGACACGGTGGGTGCGAACCGCACGCAACTCGGTGAGCTGATCGCTAAGACCAGCATCAAGGGGCCGTCGGTGACGATCGCCGGCGGCCGGGTGCAGATCGGAAGCGGCCGCGCGGCGCGGCCCGCAACATTGTGGATGGTGCGCTATGATCCGCGCATTGTGCAGGTGCCGATCCGCGCCGGCGAGAACGGTGGGCGCACCCTGCCACACCGGAACATCGTGCGCGAGCTGGTGAAGATCGGCAGCTGGACCGGCAAGGCGGCAAGCTTCGCGTTGCCGGCCCGCCGCGGTCCCTATCGCACCGCCGTGCTGCTGCAGGACGGCAGCGGCGGCGCGATCATCGGCGCCGCGAAGGGCTGAAGACGCGCGCGCATGCCCGCCGACGTGTCGCAAGGCAGTGACTGGGGCCAGCTGATGGCCGCGGCACAGGACGGGCAGGGCGGCCCCTACCGCCGATTGCTCGGCGAGCTGCGTCATTGGCTCACCGGGTTCTACGGGCGTCGGCTGCCGCCCGCGCAGGTCGAGGATGCCGTGCAGGACACGCTGATCGCGATCCATGACAAGCGGCACACCTATGATCGCGCGCGGCCGTTCAAGCCGTGGCTCGTCGCGATCGCGCGCTACAAGTGGATCGATCGGCTGCGCGCGATGACGCGGACGCACACGGCTGCGTTGGACGACGACGTGGCGATCGGGGATCACGAGGCGGCGGTGACGAGCGCAGCCGTGCTCGACCAGCTGCTGGGTGAGTTGAAGCCGGCGCAGCAGGCGGTGATCCGGCTGGTCAAGCTGCAGGGCTACAGCATCGAGGAGGCATCTGCGCGCACCGGGCAATCGCAGTCGCTGGTAAAGGTGAACATCCATCGCGGGCTTGCCCGCATGACCGCCCTGATCGAGCGGCAGGGCACCGCGGACTGAGCGCGATCGGCGCCATATTGCGGTGGCCTGCCGGCCGCCACCGGCTGCGGCGCGGCAAAATCCGGTCAGAGGCCGGCATACCATTCATAACCGGCCACATCCTCCCAATAGCCGCCCTTGCCGCCGTTGATCCCGGCCAAGCTCGACACCAGTTCGATCCGCCGGACGTATTTCGCCTGTTTGTAGCCCAACTGCCGTTCCACCCGGAGCCGCAGCGGGGCGCCGTTCCCAGGTGGCAGCAATTCGTCGTTCAGCGCCCAGGCCAGGATCGTCTGCGGATGTACCGCGTCGATCCGGTCGATCGATTCATAATACATCGTCCCGTTCGACTGCGGGTCCGCGCAGTGGAACACGACAAAGCGCGCCTGCGGGCTGACCCCCGCACGATCGAGCAGCAGCTTCAGCGGCACGCCGGTCCATTTGCCGATCGCGCTCCAGCCCTCCACGCAATCGTGCCGCGTGATCTGCGTTCGCGACGGCATCGCGCGCAATTGTGTCATGCTGTACGCCTGCGGATGGGCGACGAGGCCTTCCACCGGGATGCGCCAATCCGCAAAGCCGGTGGCGAGGTGGCGGGCATAATCGTCGCCACTGGGCATGCGCACGCCGTTCATCCGAAACACGGGTGAGCGCTGATCCGGGCGGAATTCCTGCGCCAGGGCCGTGCGATCCTGCAGCAATCGCTGCACGGCATAATTGCCGGCTTCCCCGGTACGCAGCAGCCGCTGAAACCGTTCGTCCCGGCCTAGCCGGTCGCAGCCGGAGATCAACGTGCCCGCGCCGGCGACGACGCCGGTGATCAGCGCGCGGCGTCCGATCCCGCTGCTCATGCCGCATCCTCCTGCGTCGTGCGCTCGGTTCGCGTGAAATACCGGCCGATGACGTGCGGCGCCCAGCGCTCGCGAGCCACCGCTGCGTCACCAGGGCCGGGCGGCACACGGAACCAGCCCGTCAGCATCGACCGTAGCTCGTTGTAAGGGCCGGCAAGCACCACCAGCACGACATGGACGGCAGTAAACGCCGCAATCAGCCCGGCGGCAACGAAATGGATCGATCGCATTGTGGCGCGTCCGCCCACCAGGTCGAGCGGCCAATGCATGACGGCGTTGAAGCCGGGCGACAGCGAGAGGCCGCTGACGATCATCGTCGGCAGCAGCACGAAAATCACGGCCACGTAGGTCAGCTTCTGGATGACATTGTAAGACAGCGCAGCGGCCCCTGTCGGGAAACGCAGCCGGGCATGATCCTTCACATCCTGCCACAGATGCGCGGGCGAAAGTTCGGCGCGCCTTAACGTCAGATCGCGCTGTATGTGACGGTTGGCGAGGCCGATCGCCATGTGCGCGAGCAGCCCGAATGCGAAGATCCAGGCGAAGAAAAAATGCCATGTCCGCGCCAGCGCCAGATTGTAGGTCGATGGAATGGTCGCCCAGCCCGGAAATCGTGGCGGGTTGAACCACGGTTGGTCGAAATTGGCACCGAACAGCCCCCAGTAGAGATGCGGGTGCGCGTTCGAGATCATGAGCCCGCTCATCAGCAGGACGATCACGGCCAGCGCATTCGTCCAATGCCACAGCCGGGTCGGCAGGCGATGCTTGTAGGCAAGATCGCCGCCTTTGGTCGCCAGCGGAGCAGGCGCACGCTCCGACGCAGCTTGCGTCGTCAGATCGATCATGGGCATTTCCCGTGAATGGTGTTCGGGATAGACGTGATGAATGTTGCGCCCGCCAGCGCCGCAACCGGGTGCGTACGCCGGCGGGTGAGCGGTCCTCAGTGCGGCGCCATGGCTTCTTCGGCCATCATCGCATCAGGGTGTGCATGGGCGAGCTTGCGACAAGCGGCATCCTTGGCCTTTGCGGCTGCGGACAGCGACATGCAGCGTTTGGCGGTGCGAGCCTGCGCCGCGGTCATCTTCGGTGCCATGTGGTCGCTCGCCATCTTGTCCTGCGTCGCCATGGCGTCTTGAGCTTGTGCAGCGGCCGGCACGGCGACGGTCAGCGCGGCGAGGCTCATCAGGATCAGGTGCTTCAAGGAATGTACTCCGTTCGATTTGGCGACGACCCGGCGTCGTCGCATCGGAGTTCGCCCGACCGGGAAAAAGGTTACGCGCCTCGACACACCCAATCTTTGCCTGTGCGATCGGCCAACGCTGTAACCTGATGCCGTGCAACATCGAATGGATGCGTATCGCTCGCCCATGAGCATAAAGGAGCGTTCCAGCCTGTATCGCCGACGATGGTTCGGCGGCGGCGTGACGTAGAGTTTACGATGCACGGATGTTTGATGATCTGCGACCATGCGCCCCGCGCGGTGCCAGGAGCCTGCCGGTGAACACCGACGATCTGATACTGGCACTCGCGCAGGATAGTCGGCCGGTGCGCCGTGAGCGGGCAAGTGCGCGTCTCGCCATGGGTGTCGCTTGCGGCGCGGCAATTTCCGCGGTGCTTGTGATCCTATGGCTCGGGCCACGCACCGACCTTGCCGCGGCCGTTCACCAGGCGTCGTACTGGCTGAAGTGGGGCTATACATTGTCGCTATCGGCCGCGGCGCTGGCGGTGACGGCTCAGCTGGCCCGACCGGACATCGGCAGGCTGCACGGATTGTGGCTGCCGGCTGTACCCGTCATCATTCTGGCCGGTGTCGGGTTGACTGAGCTTTTGCGCACGCCCCCTGCCGATTGGCTGGCTATGTGGCTGGGGCAGAGCTGGCTGGCGTGTCCTGCCTTGGTGCTCCTGTTTTCCCTACCGATCTTCGTTGGCCTGCTGTGGTCGTTCCGCCAGCTGGCGCCAACCCGGCTGCGCGCAGCCGGCGCTGCCGCCGGGCTGACGGCCGGTGCCGCGGCGGCGAGCGTCTATTGCCTCCATTGTCCGGAGGTGTCCGCACTCTTCGTGCTGACCTGGTACACGCTGGGCATCGCGCTGGCGACGCTGCTGGGCATGCTGCTCGGCCCGCGTCTGTTGCGCTGGTAGCTAGCGGGGCTGCCGTTCGACAAAGCGATGATCGTGTAACCTCTCGCCCGCCCGTCGCGAACCACGGCCGCGAAGGGTGAAACGATGAACGCAAATATCGGTATGTACGAACGCGGCGTGGTTGCCGGGCTGCGCTGGACGCTTGTCTTGATCTTCGCACTGTTCGGCACCGCCAAATTCGCGGCCTATGAGGCGCAAGGGGTGGCGACGCTTGCCGCCAGCTATCCGCTGTTCGGCTGGATGTATCCGCTGCTGGGCGAACGCGGCGCGAGCAACGTGATCGGTACGATCGAGCTCGCCGCGGGCACCATGATCGCGGCCGGCGCATGGTCGCCGCGCGCCGGGCTGGTCGGCGGCCTCATGGGTGTCGCCACCTTCTGCATCACGCTCAGCTTCGCGATCGGCGCGCCGGCTTTTTGGGAGAGCGGCTATGGCGCGCCCTTCCTCGGTCGAACCGGGCAGTTCCTGACGAAGGACGCGGTGCTGCTCGCCGCCTGTGCGGCAATCGCAGTCGATGGGCTCCGCCGCACTCAGCGTGCTGGCGGGTCTTCGAACACCGGCGCGCGGTCGAAGTCCGCCTTGCCGAACGGCAGGTCGCGGAAAAGGTAGCGATAGTAGAACGCCCGCAACCGCGCGTGGAAATCGCGTACACGGTCCTGATAGGCGAGCTGGCCGCGCAGGTCCGTGTCGGCGAGGCGCGTGAGCAATCCCTGCACGCCGACCGACGGCAGCACCCAGCCAAGCGCCCAGCCGGCGGCGTCGCGCGCCTCCAGTCCGGCGCGATAGGCGGCGACGCGCTTTGCCACGCTCTCGTCGCCGTTCTGGTGAAAGGCGAGGTACCATTTGTAGTGGAATTCCGGCCCGAGCGGTGCCGAGTCCGCCCATTCGGGATGGTTGGCGTAGAAGCGGCGCATCGTGTCCTCGCGCGGCACGTCCCAGGCGTGATTGACCGCCTCACGCTGGGCGAGCGCGATCTCCGCACCCTGCGCCACCGGCACCGCGACGTTGATCGCGACATGGCCGAGCGTGGGTACGATCAGCACGAGTACCAGCCACGCTGCGGCAAGCGTGGCGGCGTTCGCCACCGAGCTCCAGCGCAGCCGTCCGATCAGCACCGCAAGCGCGACCCAGAACAGCAGATAGGCGCCCGTGACCAGCACCACGATCGCGATCACCGGCAGCGACACGCCCTCGACCGCGGCGGCGATGACGAAGGGGATCGACAGCACCGCCCACAGCAGCGCCAGCCGCAGGGACGTGCGGCGGAGCCACAGCGCCCGACCGCCATGCGGCAGCGCCTCCAGCGTGCGGAGCCGCCCGGCCTCCCGCTCACCCGACACCAGATCGTGGAACAGCGCGATCACGAACAGCGGCGACAGGAACACCAGCACGAAGGCGAAGTCGAAGCGGCCGGGCAGCGCAAGCTCCGGATTGAACGTGTCGCCGTCATAGATCTGCGCCTCCAGCCCCAGCGCGCGGACGCGCTGGATATAGGGCGCGACATCGCGCATGCCGATGGCGGCGAAGGCGAGCGGTGCGGGCGCGTCCCATGTCGGATGGAAGCTGTAATAGGCCGCGCTGCCCGCATCCTTGGTCCGGTCGACGTAATCGGCGACCGCGCCGATATCCTCCGCCTGTGCGGCCGGCACCGCGGCGATCGCGGCGCGCTGCCGCGCGACCTCCGCCATGCCGCTGGCCAGCGCCGCGATCGTCAGCACGCCGAGCAGCACCAGCGCGACGATGGTGAGCCGCTGGCGGAGCAGCAGGCGCAATTCATATCGGACGAGGCTCATCGACGGGCTCCCAGGCGACGGGTGGCAAGGGCGAGCAGGACGGCGGCGAGCACCAGCCAGCCAATCACGATGGCAAGGCCCGGTACCGCGCCTGCCGCCAGCGTCGCGCCGCTCGGCGCGGTGTAGGTGAAGTCTGGCATCTGCTGCCAGCTCGTGGCGGATACGCGCTTGCGGCGGTCGGCACCGGCGTCGACGGCGGTGTCGTCGGCGTAGCTGACGTCTTCCGCCTGCATCCGGTTCAGCCGCTGGACCAGCGCGTAGCGATACGCCTCGGCCTGTTCGAGGAACCGGCGATGCCCGGCGAAATCGGTGCCAGCCGCGGCCATCGACAGCGAACGGAGCGCGATGGTCGGGCTCAGCAGGCCGATCCCTTCGACCAGCGCGTTCTGCCGGCGCTGCGCATCATAGCTGGCGGTGGCATAGCGATCGAACAGGACGGTGGTCAGCCGCTCCCCCTCAAGCCCGAGCAGGCCCTTGTAGTTGACCGGCAGGTCCTCGACGCGGGTCACGCCATAGCTGTCGAGCACCGATCGCTTGAACGCGGCGAAGTGGGGGTCGTCGGGATTGTGGCTGTCGCCCATGGTACGCAGGTCGCGGGCGATCGCCACATCGGTCTGCAACCGGTTCTGCAGCGGCACCGCCGCGCTTGCCACATCGGGCGCGACGCGCGGCAGCAGCACAACCGCGACCGCCCACAGCGCGACCAGCGCGAGCAGCGCGTCGCGGCTGCGGCGGACGGCGGCGGACACCAGCACGATCAGCACGACCCACAGCGCCAGATAGGCCGCATAGCCGATCGCGATGGTCGCCATCGGCAGCGCAAGTGCCCCCGGCTGCCCGGCAAGCGCGACAAAGCCGATCATCGCCGGCAATCCCGTCAGCAGCGCCACCGTGCCCAACGCCATCAGTTTGCCGCGCACCACCTGGCCGCGCGACGCGCCCTGCAACATCAGCATGCGGATCGTGCCGCGCTCCGTCTCGCGCGCCAAAGCGCCATAGCCGAGGAAGATCAGCAGCAGCGGCGCCACCACCTGAAGCACGAACGCCGGGGTCAGCTGCCCAAAGCGGACCAGCAGCGAGCTTTGGCGCACGTCGCCGAAATTGGCAGTATTCTGCCGGTGCCCTTCCAGAAACATGCTGCTGCCGGTGAACGCGTCCACGCCGGGGTCGAAGGCGGCGAGGGGGCCGAGCGGGCGAAAGATGAAATGGCCGTAATGGACCACCCGGTGCGGGTGGCGATCGGGCTGCGCGTCAAAGGCATGTTCCGCCTCATGCTGATGCCGCGCGCGCAGCTCGGCGTTGCCGCGCTGATGCGACCAGGAACTCAGCACCGCAACCAACGTCAGCAGCACCAGCAGCGCAAAGGCGATCACCGCGACCCGGTTGCGCACCATCAGGCGCAATTCGTCGCGGGCGATGAGGCGGCTCACGCTCATGCCGCAAGCCGCCCCGACGCAACGGCGAAGCGGGCGTGCAGCGCGCGTACGTCGAACCGCTCGGTGCCGCTCGCCGCAACCTCCTCGACGATCCGGCCGCCTTCGAGGAAACCGATGCGATCCGCCACGTCGGCGGCGGAGAGCAGGTCGTGCGTCACCATCAGCACCGCGGTGCCACGGTCGCCCACCGCCCGGACCAGCGCGTTGAAATCGGCCGTGGCGCGCGGGTCCAGTCCCGACGTCGGCTCGTCCAGCAGCAGCACCGGCACCTCGCGCAGCAGCGCGACCGCGATCGCGACCTTCTGCCGCATGCCCTTGGAAAAGCCGCCCAGCCGCTGGTCCCAGGCGCGTTCCTGCAGCCCCGCCGCGGCCAGCGCATCGGTGATGACGCCGCGTTCCTTGCGATCACCCGACAGAGCCAGCAGATAATCCGCATTCTCGATCGCGGTCAGATGTTCGTACAGCGCCACATTCTCCGGCAGATAGGCGATCCGCCGCCGCGCCGCGTCGGGCGCCGTTCCCGGATCGATCCCCGCCACCAGCACCGTTCCCGACTGCGCGCGCACGAAGCCGAGCAGCGTCGACAGCGTGGTCGACTTGCCCGCCCCGTTGCCGCCCAAAAGCGCGGTGATGCTGCCCGCAGGCACGTGCAGCGTCAGGCCGTCCAGCACGCGATGCTCGCCATAAGAGAGCGTCAGGTCCTGGATGTGGATCGCGTCCGAAGTGTCGTGGCTCATGGGATTAGGTCCTCAAATCTCGAAGCGGAGCGACGCCCGGATGGTGCGTGGCGCACCCGGGTAGATCCACAGTGCGCTGTAGGAGCTGGCGGCGAAACGCTGGTCGAACAGATTGTCGGCCTCCAGCCGAAAGCGCAGGTTTTCCGTCACCGGCGCCTCGATCGCGGCCTTAGCCTTGACGTAGTCGGGCAGGATCACCGGGTTGGCCGTCACCGCGCCGATCCGATCGCCGACATAGGCGACGCCGCCGCTCACCTGCCACTCGCCGCGCGCCGAGGGGATGCGGTGGACGACCAGCACGGTGCCCGAATGCTCCGGCACGTTCAGCACGTTGGGCGTGGGAAAGGCGCTGTCGTCGGCCTTGGCGTCGAGCCAGGCATAGTTCGCCACGATCTGCCAGCGCCGCCCAAGCCGCGCGGACGCGTCCAGTTCGATGCCGCGGCTGACGATGCTGCCGACCGGCGCGAGGTAATTGGCATCGCGCGGATCGGTGGTCAGAATGTCCTTCTTGCGAATGTCGAAGAAGGTCGCGGCCACATCGATGCCCGGCAGGTTGGCGGCGATGCCGACCTCGTATCCCTTGCCGGTTTCCGGCCCGAAACCGTCGCCGTTGCGGTCGGTGCCGGTGTTCAGCGAGAAGTTCTCGCCCCAGTTCGCGTGCACCGCCACCGTGTCGCTGACGCGGTAGCGGCCACCGATGCGAAAGTTCACCGGCTCGTCGATGTTGCGGCCCACGCCGCCAGTATTGTTGTTGACGATCTTCTGCCGGTAGGGGTCGATTCGTGCGCCGCCGACCAGCGTGAAGCGATCGGTGACCTCCCACATGTCCTGGACGTAGAAGGTGCCGGCCCAGCGCGTTTCGTCATTGTTGGTGAAGGGCCGCAACGGTGCCGCCACCGCACCGTAGGCGGGGTTGAATAGGTCAACCGCATAGGGCGCCGCCTCCGAGGGATTGATGCGCAGCCAGCGCTCGCCGTATTCGAAGCGGTAGCCCTTGATCCCCGCGCTGACGCGATGCCGGCCGATCTGCCCCGCCAGTTCGAGCCGCGCCGACAGGTCGTCCACGCTGAAGTCGCGCGACCGGCGCTGCCGCCACAGGGAGGTGCCGACGATGCGCGACTGATCCGCCGACAGCCCCTTCAGCGTGCCGGTGCGCCACACCACGCCGCCGTTCAGCGTCCATCCGCCGCCCAGCTGCGCCAGGCCGGTCAACTGATGCTGATCGTTCACCGATCGGGTCAGGCCGTTCGAAGGCTCGCCGTACCAATTACTCCGCGGCAGCGCGTTGGCATCGCCATTCAGCGCCGGAATGCCCCGATCGAACGGCGTGTCGAAGCGGCTGAACTCGCCCGTATAAGTCAGGCGCAGCACGTCGCTCGGTTGCCAGATGAGCGATGGCGACACGATGCGCCGGTTGACCGTGACGAAATCGCGCCAGCCGTCGCTGTCCTCCGCCGCCACGACGATCCGCCCCGCCAGCGTGTCGGTCAGCGGGCCGATTGCATCCACTTCGATCCGGCGCGTGTCGAACGAGCCGTAGCTGATCGTGGCATTGGCATGCGGGGTGAAGCGCGGCACCTTGGTGACGATGTTGACGCGCCCGCCCGGATCGACGTCGCCGAACAGCGCGCCGGCCGGACCCTTCAGCACCTCGATCCGCTCGGTCGTGGCCGGATCGCGCGGCGGCGCCATGCCGCGGTTCGCCAGAAAGCCGTTCACGTAATATTCGGCGCCGCCATCGGGCGTGCCGAGGAAGCCGCGCACGGCGAAATTGTCGATCACCCCGCCGCGATTGTTCTGCTGGCTGAACCCGCTGACCAGCTCCAGCGCGTCGCTCAGGCGATAGGTGCCCGCCGCATCCAGAATGTCGCGCTCGATCGATCGGCTGGACTGAGACATGCGCTCGGTAACGATGTCCGACGATTGGGTGCGGTCAACCGTGCTGCGCGTGCCCAGCACAACGATGTCGGAGGGTTCGCCGCGGCTAGCGGCGGTCGTCTGCGCGAGGGCTGGCGCCGCACCGATCACCAGCGCAAGCCCGAGGGCGGACGAACGCAGATGCATGGCGAAGCTGAACTGAACGGACATGAAAACTCCCTGCGCGACGACCCGACCTGCACCCGGTCGGCGCTTACGATATGTTGCAACGTTTCATACCCGTCATACATAATCGCGCAACAGGGTTAACGACGTTATATTGTTACGGTTTGTTGCCGGATGTTGAGGATCGGCTCGGCGACGTCAGCGATCGGCCGGGATCAATCGACCTCGCGCGCGATCGGGTAGCGGAGCGGGTAAGGGTGGCCAGGCCCCGCCTCGGCATAGAGCCACGCGAGCCGCGCATCGGGATCGGCGGCAAAGGCCGGATCGGCCGCCAGCTTCGCTTCGAAGCGCGCCTTCACCGCAGCATCGGTGGCGAGCAGACGCTCTCCAAGCCCGGCGAGCACGAATGCGTCGGTGTTTGGGGCCGGCGCGAGCATTTCGGGGAAGAAGCCCCAGGCGAGGAACGAATCCTGGCTTTCCGGCTCCAGCAGCGCCGCCGCGAGCAGCCCGAGCGGCTGATCGGCGGGCACCCGCACGCTGCCTGCCGGCATTTCCTCTTCGACCGTTTCGTGCTCGAACCCGGCGGTGATCGGATAGCGGCCTTCGCTCGCCTGCAAAACCTTGGGGTCGATCAGGCGCACGCGGTCGAGTGTCAGGCGGCGCGGGGCGGTGATCGTCTCGGTCGCGATGCCGTGCAGGCGCAGGCGCTCGATCACCTCGAACTGCGCGGCAGGCACCCACCACGCTTGCGGCAGCCGCACCGTCTCCGTCGCAGTCTGCCCGATGATCGGCATGCGGAACGTGACCGGCTTGCCCAGCCAGCGCTGTTCCATCCGGCCTGACGCAGGCGATCGATAGGTGTCGAACGCCACGCCCTTGAACTGCTCGATCCAGCCGATCGGCTCCTTGGTAGGCGTCCAGCGGGTGAGCAGCGTCGTGGGGCGGCTGGCGCGATCCTGCGCCTTGGCGGCAGCGATCCTGTCGGCATCCGCCGCCGCTACCTTCAGCGCGGCTTCCAGCAGGACGTACGTGCCCAGCACGCGCTGGCGGTATGGCTTCAGCATATGGTTCTCGACCAGCACGGTCGGCACGCCGATGAAGTCGCCATAGCCGGTCGAGTAGCGTGGCCCTTCGGGGCTGTAGCGAATGCCCTTGGACGGCTGGCGCGTGTCGATCGGGCTGGGGTAGATGATCGGGGTGTGGCCCGCCTTTGTCAGCGCGGTCGACACCTTGGGACCGAAGCGACCCATCAGCCAGTCGGCCGTCGCGCGATGCCGCGCATAGGTGCCCCAGCCGGCGTAGGTGTAGGTGATGTCATACTGCATGTCGAAGCCTTCGCTGACATGGCAATCGACATAGAGGATCGGGTCGAGCGACCGGATCAGCGCAACCATCGCCCGTGATTCCGGCGCGTCTAGCTTCGCGAAATCGCGGTTCAGGTCGATGTTGCGCGCGTTGGCGTCGCGGCCCTTTTCCGCCGGGCCACGCACGTGCGGAAAATTGTACGGGCTCATCTGCTCGTGCCCGTCGATGTTGTAGATCGGCACGAACACCAGGTCGACCGCGTCGAGCAGGTCCGCCTTGCCGCGCAGGGCAATGTCACGCAGCAGCATCAGCCCGGCATCCTTGCCGTCGATCTCGCCCGCATGGATCCCGCCCTGCACCAGCACGACCGGCTTTGCCGCACCATCCGCGCCGCGCCCCTTGCTCGCGCGCACGAGGATCATGTCGCGGCCCTCGGTGGTGTGCCCGAACGTCTCCACGGTGATGAGCGGCGAGGCGGCGGCGAGCCGCCGGAGCCACGCCGTCACCTCCGCATAGCGCGGCGTCGTCTCGAAGTTTGCCGCCTCGGCCGAGGTGATCCACGGATCGCCCGCCCTGGCGATCAGCGCTTCGCTCTTGCCCGACCAGGGCAGCGTCGGCGGCAGCGGGGCGGGGCGCTCTTGTGCAAGAGTCGGCGCGGTGGCGGTGGAGAGCAGCAAGGCAAGCGAGGTGACGCGGAAGAGCAAGAACGGTCCTCATGTGGGTGGTGGCGATGCGGCGATCCTGGATCGCTCTGCATCCGTCGCGCTCCGGATACATTACGTTGTAACATCCCGCAATCGTTATAGCCGTTTGGTAGAGACGCAGTCTTTTTCAGGGCGCTGAAGCGCAGGTGTCGGCCGTTTGTTGCAGGTGGCTCGCCAGCGTGCCGACCAGCGACGACGCGAGTGTGCCGGGTGGCAGGCACAGCAGCATTCGCCGCGTTGCCCATGTGTCAGACAGCGGCACGACGTCGAGCTTCATGGAAGCGGCAAAGCCGCGAGCCGCGATCAGGGGCAAGATGCCGTAGCCGAAACCCGCCTCGACCATCCGGCAAACGCCGTCGAAACTGCGCACCTGCATCCGCAGCCGCAGCGATACTTCCGCGCGCGCGGCCTGTTCCACCAGCGTCCGGGTGAGCGCAGTGGAGTTCAGCAAGCCGATGAAATCCTGGTTCTGAACCTCGGCAAAGGCGATGCTGGTGCGGCCCTCCAGACTGTCGCGTGGTGCCAGCAGCGCGAGGTGATCGGTGCGATAGGGCAGCGTCTCTAGCTGCGGCGCAGGCGTGCCGCCGATGATGATGCCCAGGTCGGCGCGGCCGTCGCTCACCGCGCCGACGATCTCGGAACTCATGTTTTCTTCCAGATCGAGCCGCACGTCCGGCCGCTCGGCGGCAAAGGCGGCGAGATCGGCGGGCAGGAACTGGATAATGGCGGACGGATTGGTCTGGATCCTGATCGTGCCGCGCATGCCACCGGCAAAATCTGCGAGCTCGCCCTCGATCGAGCGTACCTGTTCCAGCAAACTACGGGCGCGATCGAGCAGTACCGCGCCGGCGGGCGTCAGTGCCAACCCCTTGCGGCTGCGTCGGAACAGGCGAACATTCAGCCGCTCCTCCATCAGTGCAATGCGACGCGACGCCGCTGCCAGCGCAAGGTTTGACTGTTCGGCCGCCTCGCTGAGCGTGCCGCTTTCCGCCGCTCGAACAAAGAGCCGCAGTGTGACGAGATCTCTGATCACCGGCCTGAACGATCTTTCTGTTTTCGCAAATGGCGAAACCACGATTGCCGATTTGGCGATATACCCGACCTTCTAAGCGATCAATACGCCCATCATTACGGCTTTTCGCAAAGCGGGGAAGCTCAGAAGCGGTGGGAGGGGATTGATGACGCTTCGTATCTCGATGACGCGGCTGGTGGCCGCGGCGACATTCGGCTTGGGATCGGCAATGGTCGCGGCGCCCGCAGCGGCGCAGGCGATCGACGCGGGGGACTATGTGCCGGCACCCGACGGCACCCAGCTTGGCCTCGTTTATCTGCAATATGCCAATGCCGGTGCGCTGTACCAGGACGGCAAGAAGGTCGACGACGACGCGGAGCTGGAAAGCGCGATCTCAATCCTGCGCTATGTCGGCTTCACCAAGATCGGCGGCATGACCTTCGACTATCAGGTGCTTCAGCCATTCGGCCACCTGGCGGGCGGTGGATCGACCAAGAGCCTGGGCAAGACCACCGGCTTCGGTGACACAATCCTGGTCGGCACCTTGTGGCTGCACGAGGATGCCGAGGACCAGTCTTATTTCGGCGTGACGCCCTATCTGTTCCTCCCGACCGGCGATTATCGCGCATCGCGCGCGCTGAACCTCGGCGAGAACCGCTGGAAGGGATCGCTTCAGGCGGTGTATTCCAAGGGCTTCGGCAAGCACTTCATCGCCGAGCTTTCGGGCGACGTGATGATCTACGGCAAGAACGACGATGCCGGCGCGGCCTCCGACGATCTGACGCAAAAGGCGACGTTCCGCATCCAGGGCTTTGCGCGCTTCCCCCTCGACGCGCGCAACGAGCTGAACGCCCGCATCATGCACGTCACCGGCGGCGAAACGAAGATCAACGGGATTGACCAGAACAACGTGACGCGGACCACCTCGCTGCTCGGCACGTGGCGGCACAATTTCACGCCCAAGTGGCAGATCATGACCCAGGTCGGCGCCGATGTCGCAGTGCGCAACGGCTTCAAGGAAGGCGTGCGCGGGCAGATCCGCCTGCTGCGCGTGTTCTGACGATAGAATAGGGGAGAGGCAGATGAGGAACATTCTCGACACCCGCCGGCTTGACGCGGCGATGCGCGACCATGCCGCCGGCGCGATCGATCGCCGCGGCTTCATAAGCCGCGCGATGGCGGCCGGCGCCGCCTTTGCACTGGCAGATGCATTGTGGATCGGCGGCGGCAAGGCTTGGGCGCAATCCACCCGGCAGACCACTGCACCGCAGGCGGCTGACTATATCGTGATCGGCGCGGGTTCCGCCGGCGCCACGCTGGCCGGGCAGCTGGCGCAGCGCACCGGCGCGTCGGTGCTGGTGCTGGAGGCTGGCCTGTCGGACCAGACGCCGCTGGTTACCGACCCGTCGCAATGGCCAGCCGCGCTCGCCTCGCCGTTCACCAAGACGTACGAAACGACGCCGCAGGCCCATGCGCAGAACCGCGTCGTCCCTTATCCGCGCGGCGAGGGGCTGGGCGGCTGTTCCAGTGTCAATTGCATGATCTACTGTCGTGGATCGACGCAGGACTACGACGATTGGGCCTATAACGGGGCGACCGGCTGGGACTGGAACGCTGTCCTGCCGGATTACAAGGAACTGGAGGACTGGCAGGGCGGGGCGAGTGCGCTGCGCGGCGCCGGCGGCCCGCTTCACGTCACCCGGCCTGATCCCGCTAAGGGGCACGAAGGCGCGGTCGCCTTCATGGAGGGCGCAAAGTCGCTCGGCTACAAGGAGACGGAGGACTTCAACGGCGGCACGCTGGAGGGGCCGGCATGGGTGAACTTCACCGTCCACGCCGGCAAGCGGCAGAATAGCGCGGTGGCGTTCCTGCGCCCCGCGATGGCGGCCGGGGCCAAGCTGAAGGTGCTGACCGAAGCGCCGGTGCTGAAGCTGGTGATCGAAAAGGGGCGCTGCGTCGGCGTCCAGTATCTTCACGCGGGCAAGCCGGTGACGGTGCGGGCGAACAAGGAAGTGATCCTGTCCGCCGGCGCGATCATCACGCCCAAGCTGCTGACGCTTTCCGGCATCGGCGATCCGGCACATCTGCGCAAGTTGGGCATCGAACCAATCGCCGCGCTGGCCGGCGTCGGGCGAAATCTTCAGGACCATGTGCTGGGCGCGGGGGTCAACTTCGAGGCGAAACGGCCGGTGCCGCCGACCAACTACAATCACTCGGAAGTGTATTTCTGGTCCAAGTCCGCGCCGTCGCAGCCCGTGCCGGACATCAATGCGCTTTATGTCAGCGTGCCTTTCGCAACCAAGGAGCTGAACCTCCAGCAGCAGCATGGCTATGCGATCCTGTGCGGCGTGATGCGGCCGAAATCGCGTGGGGCGGTGAAGGTGATGTCGGCGGACCCGCGCGTCGATCCGCTGATCGATCCCAACTACCTAGCGGTCGAGCAGGACATGGTGGCGCTGAAGGCCGCCACCGACCTCGCGCGCGCCATCGGCAACAGCGATGCGTACAAGGACATCCGCAAGGCCGAACTGCTGCCGGGTGCGGCAGCGGACAGCCCGGCCAGCTACCGGGCCTTTCTGCAAAAGTCGGTTTCGACGTACTTCCATCCGGTCGGCACGGCGAAGATGGGCACCGACGAAGGATCGGTGATCGATCCGCAGTTGCGCGTACACGGCATCGCGGGGCTGCGGGTGGCGGACGCATCGGTGATGCCGACGATAACGACCGGCAACACCAACGCACCTTCGATCCTGATCGGCTACCGCGGCGCCAAGCTGATCGCCGCGGCGGCGTGATCGGCTAATCGTCGGCGGTGACGCAGCTCATGAAGTTGCGCACCGCCGGCGGCAGCGGTCCGTCGCGACGATGCGCAACGACGAGCTGCGCCTTGGGGCCGTCACCCGAGATGCATGCATAGGTCACGCCCTGCGCATGAAGCTGCCGCATCGACTCCGGCACCAGCGCCACGCCAACACCGGCGGCGACCAGGTTGACGGTCGACGCCATCTGCGGCGCCTCCTGAGCGATGCGCGGCGAGAAGCCGGCGTTGCGGCAGGCGGCGATGATGCTGTCGTATAGCAGCCGGCCGTTGGCCCGCGGGTAGAGAATGAACGGATCGCCGGCGAGGTCGACCAGCGCGACGCTGGTGCGGCCCGCAAACCGGTGGCGTGCCGGCAGCGCCACCCACAGGTCTTCGTCGGGCAGGCGCCGCGTCACCAGCCCGTCGGTTTCGCCAAGCGCGGGACGCAGGAACGCAACGTCCAGCCCACCGTCCGCCATCGCCTCCAGCAGCCGCACGGTGGTCTGCTCCACCAGGCGGATCGTCAGGTCGGGATGGCGCTCGCGAAAGCGGCCGATGATGCGCGGCACCAGCGGGTTGAACGAGGCCGAGCTGGTGAACCCAATCGTTAATGCGCCGATCTCGCCGCGCGCGGCACGTTTCGCCGCCTGCGCCGCCTGCTCCGCCGCCGTCACGGCCGCCTGCGCCAGCGGCATGAACGCCTTGCCCGCATCCGTCAGCTCCACCCCGCGTGTCAGGCGGTGGAACAATTGCACGCCAAGTTCCTGTTCCAGCAGCTTTATCTGCTGGCTGAGCGGGGGCTGGCCGATCCCTAGTCTGGCGGCGGCGCGGGTGAAGTGCCGCTCCTCCGCGATCGCCAGCGCATATCGAAGGTGTCGAAGTTCCATATCTCAATCTAATCGAAAACGCATGAAGCCGCTATTAGACGTTATGGTATGCTCCGCCTATCTCCATAACCAAGATGATGTCGGACGTGCGCGGCGTCGGAGCCGGAGAGTGACATGAAGGTCGATTTCAGCCGCAACTTCATCGGCGGCGCCTGGGTGGATCCGCAGACCGATGCGACCTTGCCGGCGATCGATCCGGCGACGGGCAAGGCATTCGGTGCGATCCCCGACAGCAGCGATGCGGACGTCGATCTTGCGGTACGTGCCGCCCGGCGCGCGTATGACGACGGCGCGTGGGGCCGGACCACCGCGACAGAACGCGGGCGCATGCTGACCCGGCTCGGCGACCTGATCCTTGCCAACGCCGCCGAATTGTCGGCGATCGAGGCGAAAGACACCGGCAAGCCCAAAAGCGTGGCGGACGCCGACATCGTCGCGCTTGCCCGCTATTTTGAATTCTACGGCGGCGCGGCGGACAAGCTGCATGGCGAAACCATTCCGTTTCTGTCCGGCTATCACGTCGGCGTGGTGCACGAACCGCACGGCGTGACGGGCCACATCCTGCCCTGGAACTACCCGGCGCAAATGTTCGGCCGCACGCTCGCGCCCTCGCTCGCGGTGGGCAACGCCACGGTGCTGAAGCCGGCCGAGGATGCTTCGACCAGTGCGCTTCGCCTCGCCGAACTGGCGGCAGAGGCCGGGTTCCCGGAGGGCGCGCTCAACATCGTCACCGGGCGGGGCGCGACGGCCGGCGCGGCGCTTGCGGCGCATCATGGTGTCGACTTCATGTCCTTCACCGGCTCGCCGCAGGTCGGACAGATCATCCAGAAGCTGTGTGCCGATCATTACATCACCTGCACGCTGGAGCTTGGCGGCAAGTCCCCGCAGATCGTCTTCGCCGATGCGGATTTCGACGCGGCAATCCCGGTGATCGTCAAAGCCATCGTTCAGAACAGCGGCCAGACCTGCTCCGCGGGCAGCCGCCTGCTGATCGAGCGATCCGCGCATGACGCGTTCGTCTCGCGGCTCTCCGAGGCGTTCGCCAAGGTGCGCGTCGGCGCGCCCGAAATGGATCTCGACTGTGGTCCGATCATCACCGCCAAGCAGCAGGGGCGCGTGCAGAGCTTCCTCGATCAGGCGCGGGCGGATGGCATCCCTGTGCTGGCGGAAGGCGTGCTGGCCGACGGCATCGCCGCCGATGGCTTCTACGTAAGGCCGACGCTGCTCGGCCCGGTGCCGCGCGACAATGTCATTGCGCGCGAGGAAGTGTTCGGCCCGGTGCTGACCGTGCTGCCGTTCGACGACGAAGCAGATGCCGTGCGGCTCGCCAACGACACTGATTACGGGCTCGTCGCGGCGGTCTGGACGCGCGACGGTGGACGGCAGATGCGCATGGTGAAGAAGGTTCGTGCCGGCCAGGTGTTCGTCAATTGCTATGGCGCCGGGGCGGGGATCGAGCTGCCGTTCGGCGGCGCCGGCAAGAGCGGGCACGGGCGCGAGAAGGGCTTCGCCGCCCTTCACGATTTCAGCAAGACTAAGACGATGGTGCTCAACCACGGCTGAGCGGCGCCACGGCAAGTTTCCCCAGGAGAGTGACATGGATTTGAACGGCAAGACCGCGCTGATCACGGGCGCGGCGAGCGGCTTTGGCGAGGCGATGGCGCACCGCTTTGCCGACCGGGGCGCGCGGGTCGCGATCGTCGATCTGAACCTCGACAAGGCGCAGGGCGTCGCCGACGCGATCGGGGCGGACAAGGCGATCGCGCTGCGTGCGGATGTCAGCAAGCGCGCCGATATCGAAGCCGTCGTGGCCGCCACGACCGAACGGTTCGGCGTGCCCGACATCTTCATCAACAACGCCGGCTACACGCACAAGAACCAGCCTGCGCTCGAGGTGGACGAGGAAACGTACGACCGCGTCCTCGCCGTCAACATCAAGGGAATCTACCTGATGGTGCAGGCCGTGGTGCCGGCGATGCGCGACAATGGCGGCGGCGTGATCCTAAACGTCGGGTCCGTCTCGGGCATCCGTCCGCGCCCGGGCCTCAGTTGGTATGCCGGGTCGAAGGGCGCCACCAACGTTCTGTCGAAGGCGCTGGCGGTCGAGTTCGCGCCGATGAACATCCGCGTCAACGCCATTGCGCCGGTGATGGGCGTGACCGGCATGCTCGCAGACTTCATGGGCATGGAGGACACACCGGAGAACCGCGGCAAGTTCCTCGCCTCCATCCCGCTCGGCCGTCTGTGCGAGCCCGCCGACGTGGCGGAGGCTGCCCTGTACCTCGCCAGTGCCGACTACATTACGGGCGTCGAACTGCCGGTCGACGGCGGCCGCTCGGTCTGAACGAAGGGACGACACATGAAGCAAGGCAAAGCAGCGGTCATCCGCGAGAAGGCCGCGCCGCTTGCGGTGGAATCCGTGACGTTCGGGGCGCCGCAGGCAGACGAAGTGCTGGTGCGCATCGTTGGCACCGGCGTGTGTCACACCGACATGGTGGTGCGCGATCAGGGCTATCCCGTGCCGTTGCCGCTGGTCGCCGGCCATGAGGGCGCGGGCGTGGTGGAAGCGGTGGGCAAAAACGTGCGCACGCTGGCGGTGGGCGACCATGTCGTGCTTGCCTTCGGCCATTGCGGCGCATGCGGGAACTGCAAGGCGGGCAAGCCGGGCTATTGCGTCGAATTCTACGATCGCAATTTCAAGGGCGCGCGCATGGATGGCAGCCAGGCGATCTGCGACCATCACGGCCATGACCTCGGCAGCGCCTTTTTCGCACAGTCGAGCTTCGGCACCTACGCCATCGCGACCGAGCGCAATGCGGTGAAGATCCGCAAGGACGTGCCGCTGGAGATGATGGGGCCGCTCGGCTGCGGCATTTCCACCGGGGCAGGCGCGGTACTCAACGTGCTGAAGCCGCATGCCGGCGCGTCGATCGCGATCTTTGGCGCGGGCTCCGTCGGGCTTTCCGCGGTGATGGCGGCGGCCGCGATTGGCTGCACCACGATCATCGTCGTCGACCTGCACGATTCACGCCTCGAGCTCGCGCGGGAGCTTGGCGCGACGCACGTCGTCAACGGCGGCAGCGCCGATGCGGTGGAGGAGATCCGCAAGGCGACCGACGGGCGCGGCGCGGACTTCACGCTGGAATGCACCGGCGTGGCCAAGGTGCTGGTGCAGGCGGTGGAGGCACTGTGCATTCCGGGCATGTGCGGCCTGATCGGCGCGGCCGACATGGGCGTCACCGCCAGTCTCGACATGAACACCCTGCTGTTCGGCCGCACCGTGCGCGGCATCATCGAAGGCGACAGCGTGCCGCAGGTATTCATCCCGCAACTGATCGAATTGTGGCGCGCGGGGCGCTTCCCCTTTGATCGGCTGGTCCGCTTCTACCCGCTGGAAGAGATCAACCAGGCGATCGAGGACTCCGAAACCGGCCGGGTGCTGAAGCCGATCGTCCGGCCCTGACACTCTCATCGCTCGAACCATTTCACTTTAGGAGAACAGACGTGAGCGCGGATACTCTGGAACGCAGCACCGTCACGGTCGATTTCGCCGGCCCCTACGCACTGTCGATCGACGGCAAGCTGGTCGAGACCAACAAGAGCTTCGACGTCTTCAACCCCGCTACCAACGCCGTGCTGGCGCAGGCGCCCGAAGGCACGGCCGAGCATATGGAAGCGGCGATCGCGGCGGCGAAGCGGGCGTTCCCGGCCTGGTCGACGATGGACGCCGACGCGCGCGGCGCGCTGATCGAGCGCTATGCCGACGCGCTGGAGGCGCACAAGGAGGAGTTGATCACGCTCCTGACGCAGGAACAGGGCAAGCCGCGCCACTCCATGGCGACCGGCGAGGTTGAGGCGGCGATCCACTGGGTACGCGAGGTCGGCAAGCGGCGCCTGCCGGTCACGGTGATCGAGGATACCGACGAGCATGTCGTGGAGGTGCATCATACGCCGCTCGGCGTCGTCGGTGCGATCACGCCATGGAACTTCCCGGTGCTGCTTGGCCTGTGGAAGGTCGCGCCATGCCTCGTCACCGGCAACACCATGGTGATGAAGCCGTCGCCATACACCCCGCTGTGCACCTTACGCTTCGGCGAGATCGCGCAGCAGATATTTCCGGCCGGCGTGCTCAACATCGTGTCGGGCGGCAACGACCTCGGACAGCAGATGACCGAGCATCCCGACATCGCCAAGATCAGCTTCACCGGCTCCACCGCGACCGGCAAGAAGGTGATGGCGTCGGGTTCGACCAACCTGAAGCGGATCACGCTTGAACTGGGCGGCAACGATGCCGCGATCGTGCTGGCAGACGCCGATTGGCAGCCGCTGATCCCGACCCTGTTCTGGGCCGCGTTCGGCAATTCGGGCCAATGGTGCATCGCGTCCAAGCGCTTGTACGTCCACCGCTCGATCCACGCTGATTTCGTGAAGGCGTTCGTGGATTATGCCAAGGACGTGAAGGTCGGCGACGGCATGGACCCGGCAACGGGCCTCGGGCCAATCCAGAACAAGATGCAGTTCGGCAAGCTGAAGGACCTGTTCGCCGACGTAAAGGCGAACGGCTATGCCGTGCCGCTGGGCGGCGAGATCGACGAGAGCCTCGCGGGCAATTTCGTACCCGTCACCATCGTCGACAATCCGCCGGAGGACAGCCGCATCGTCAAGGAGGAGCCGTTCGGCCCGATCCTGCCGATCATCGCGTTCGACGATGTGGAGGAGGTGATCGCCAAGGCGAACGACAGCCCGTTCGGCCTTGCCGGTTCGGTATGGGGGCGTGATCGCGATGCGGCGATCGCGGTCGCCAAGCGGTTGGAGACGGGCACCGTGTGGGTGAACGAGATCCACATTCACGGCATCGACGTGCCGTTCGGCGGGCACAAGCAGTCGGGCATGGGCGTGGAGAACGGTCAGGAGGGTCTGGCCGAATTCACCAACACCAAGACGTACATGTTCAAGAAATAAGGCGGAGCGGCGCCCGTCCGATAAGGAACGGGCGCCATCCGACGTGCCACGAACGATTGTCAGACGGGGAGGGACGGGAGCCATGCGCCCGCTCGAAGGGATCACTGTTGTCAGCCTGGAACATGCGATCGCCGCGCCGTTCGCGACGCGGCAGCTCGCCGACCTTGGCGCACGCGTCATCAAGGTGGAGCGACCGGGCGCCGGCGATTTCGCCCGCGCCTATGACGAGCGGGTGAACGGCCTTGCCTCGCACTTCGTATGGACCAATCGGTCGAAGGAGAGCGTGGCGCTCGACCTGAAGAGCGAAGATGGCGTCGAGGCGCTGCGTCGGCTGGTCGCCAAGGCCGACGTGCTGGTGCAGAACCTGGCGCCGGGTGCGACCGCGCGCATGGGCTTCGACGCTGCGACCTTGGCCGAGCGGCATCCGGGGCTGATCCTGTGCGAAATCTCCGGCTTCGGTCAGGACGGGCCGGATCGCGATCGCAAGGCGTATGATTTGTTGATCCAGGCCGAGTCGGGCTTTTTGTCGGTGACGGGTACGCCCGACGAGGTGGTGAAGGCGGGCTGTTCGATCGCAGACATCGCGGCGGGCATGTATGCCTATACCAACATCCTTGCCGCGCTGATCGAACGGGGGCGCACCGGCAAGGGGCGGCACATCGACGTCTCGATGCTGGAGGCGATGGCCGAGTGGATGAGCTTCCCCCTTTATTACGCCTTTGACGGCGCGCCACAACCGCCGCGCACCGGCGCGGCGCACGCCACCATTTACCCCTACGGGCCCTTTGAGACGGCCGACGGCGTGGTGCTGTTCGGTATCCAGAACGAGCGCGAGTGGACGTCGTTCTGCGACAACGTTCTCCGCATGCCGACGCTCGCCGCCAATCCGCTGTTCGCGACCAATTCCGCACGCTCGACGAACCGCGTCGCACTGGCCGAAACGATCACTGCGGTACTGGGCAAACAGCCGACGACGGTCGTAGTGGCGGCGTTGGACTCGGCCAGGATCGCCAATGCTGCCGTGAACCAGATGGCCGACCTTTGGTCTCATCGCCAACTGGCTGCCCGCCAGCGGTGGCGCGAGGTGCAGACGCAGGCCGGGTCCGTTCCTGCACTGCTGCCGCCCGGGCAGACCGACGCCCGCATGGATCCGGTGCCCAGCCCCGGCGAACATACCGCGCATGTGCTGGCCGAAATTGGGATGTCGCCGCCGCCGAAAGCTTGATCGCAGGTGCATTAGCGCGCCTGCTGCAATGCCGCGCTGCGGCACCGTGTTGCCGACATCGATAAGCTGGCCACGTCAGTTGAAGGCGTGGCCAAAAGTGTGCTGTTTGCGGCCGGAACGGTAGCATTCTGCTGTCTTAAAAGGCTGTCGCTAAGCCCCCTCTCTCATCAACTTGGATGTTCTGGCACTGCAGCACATAAGTGCTTGCAGCGCAGCATAGGGAAGTACAGCTTACGGTTACGTACAATTACCTAAGCTTATCGCTCTGGACACAATGTCCGCTTCTGGAAACCCAGCTAAGTGAACGAGATTCGCTGCTTATTGAATGTTGATCTTTAGAAATTGCACACAGGCTATCTCGACTTTGATGAACGCGTCAGTGCTGTTGTCATCATTGTGTCTTGACGGCGCGGCATTGGCGGCGCAGCTTTGGATTGCAAAACGAAAACCGTAGACTGGTTTAAGCCGGCACGGTCCTTTGGGGAGGATTGCAATGCATAAAACCAGCTTGCTTGGCGCAACTGCAATGGCGCTCGTTGCGCTCTCGCCGCAACTAGCCGCGGCGCAATCCGCCCCAGCAGATGCAACGGCAACACAGGGTGCGCAGCCCGCGCCAACAGACACCAACACTCAATCATCGAACAACGCAGGATATGCTGCCGACATCATCGTCACGGCGCAGCGTCAATCGCAAACGCTGCAGGAAGTGCCGATTGCGGTAAGTGCATTTTCCGCTGCTGCGCTCGAGGCGCAGCAGATCGACAATGCTTCCGATCTTCAGCTGACCTTGCCGAACGTCACCTTCTCCAAAGGTAACTTCTCGGGGGCGAGTTTTACCATTCGCGGTATTGGCGATCTGTGCGTCGGAATTTCCTGTGATGCGGCAACTGCTATCCACCTGAACGGCTCACCGCTGCTGGCCACCCGCATCTTCGAAACGGAATATTTCGATCTCGAACGCGTCGAGGTGCTCCGCGGCCCGCAAGGCACGCTATTCGGGCGTTCGGCATCCTCCGGCGTGGTGAACTTCATCACCGCCAAGCCGCGCACCGATCGCTTCGCCGCCTCCGGCGAGGCGGAATATGGCAATTACAATTCGATCCGCGGCAAAGCGATGATCAACGTGCCGTTAGGCGACACGCTCGCCGTTCGCTTAGCCGGCTTTTATCTGAACCGCGACGGCTACACGCTGAACACCTTCAACAATCGCCGCATCGACGGCCGCGACATGTATTCGGTGCGCGGCTCCATCCGTTGGGAGCCGTCGATCGACACTTCAGTCGATTTACTGGCGTCGTACTTCAAGGAAGACGACGATCGTCTTCGTATCCAGAAGCAATTGTGCCAGACCGATCCGACCGGTGTGCTCGGCTGCTTGAACAATCGGCGCGACGGCGGGCGCACGAACACCAACTCTACTTTCACGGGGACGCTTGGTAGCCGCGAGTTCCTGTCGATCGCCTTCGCCAGTCCAGCCCTCGGCAACGCCTTTGGCCTTGGCAGCCTATACGGGCAGGACGGCTATGCGGGAAACCCGGTTTTGAACGATCCGCGTGAAGTATTCACCGCTTTCACGCCGACTTACAAAACCGATGAACTGACGCTGCAGGGCCGGATCGAGCATAATTTTGGGCCAATGAAGGCGCAGTTGACCGGCTTCTACCATGAGACGTCCGTCGACTCTTCGCAGGATTACAACCTCGGCGTCAGCAATCGCTCGCTGATCCAGCCCACCCTCAACACGCTGTCGGCAGCCGCGGCAGGCGCGTTGCCCGGGCTTCCGGCAGCCTATTTCCAGCCGATCGCACGCGCGCTCATTCCGAACGGCCCGCAGGGTGACCTGTGCACCTCATTGCCGGAGAAGTCAGGCTTGGGTGTCTACGGCGGGTTCAGTCGCTGCGGACCGATCCCGAATGCCTATGACCGTTCGGTACAACGGACGCGTGACTGGTCGGCCGAAGCGATCATCTCTTCTGACTTTGACGGCATTTTCAACTTCCTGCTCGGCGGCATCTACGTCGACGCCAAGGTTCGCGACGGCGACTATTACGTCAACGCATTCGCGATCGACTATGTGGTCGGTATTCTCGGAACGATCGGTGCACTGGGCGCGGGGCGAGCGCCTGAGTTCTCCGCGACGCCGTTCTTCCGTAGTAACACCGACCTGTTCCGCCTGAAATCATACGGTATCTTTGGCGAAACCTATTTCGACTTCTCGGACAAGCTGAAGCTGACGCTTGGCGCGCGGTACAATAACGACAAGAAGTTCGTTCGCTCTCGCTCGACCTTGGCAAGCTTCGGCGTACCCTACACGCAGACCGGTAGTGCGTTCGATGCGCCGCGCGCTGCGCTGTACGACGCCGATCCGGTGATTGCGGGTATCCAACCTTATGCAGTGCGCAATCGCACGTTTGATGAAATCACAGGGCGGGCTGTCGTCGATTACAAGATTACCGATGACAATCTACTCTACGCATCTTACTCGCGCGGCTACAAATCGGGTGGCTTTAATCCACCGGTGCAGGTGCCGGGTCTGACTGTTCCGGATGCCTTCCAGCCGGAGATCATCAACGCGTTCGAGATCGGGTCGAAAAACACCTTTGCCAACGGGGCGCTGACGCTCAATCTCACCGGCTTCTACTACAAGTACAAGGGGCTGCAACTCAGCCGTATTGTCGCAAGAACGTCAATCAACGATAATATCGATGCCGATATCTGGGGAGTCGAGCTGGAGTCGGTCGTTCGACCCGGTCCTGGCTGGGCCATCAACTTCGGTGCGAGCTATTTGAACACCAAGGTGACGTCTGACGCTCCGTTCATCAATCAGCGGGATGTCTCCGGCGGTAATCCGAACACCGTTATCATCAAAGACATCGGCAATGGATCGAACTGCGTTGTTCGTGCCAACGCCGGCGGTCCTGCAACGGCGCAGGCGTTCGTCGCCGGGGTTAACTCGGCGCTTGGCCTGCGCGGACCCGCCGCATTCCCGGCTGACGCAAATCTGGGAGCGGCAACAGGCGCGTTTGGCCTTTGCTCGGTGCTGACCAATGCATCTGCTGGGACCGCTGGCGCAATCACCGTTCTGGAAGGGATTGGGGTCAGCCTGAAAGGAAACGAGTTGCCACAGGCACCCGTCGTCAAGTTCTCGGCCGGTGTCCAGAAGACGTTCGACTTCGCGAACGGCATGAGCCTGGTGCCACGTGCCGACCTTACCTACACTGGTGATAGCTACGGCAATATCTTCAATGGGAGGATCAATCGCATTGAGGGCTACGAGCAGGTTAACGCTCAGATTCAGTTAAACGGCATGGACCAACGCTGGTTTGTGCGTGGCTTTATCCAGAACCTGTTTGACAATAACGCAACGACCGGGCTTTACCTGACCGATCAATCTTCAGGTCTTTTCACCAACATCTTCACGTTGGAACCGCGGCGCTATGGTATCGCAGCGGGCTTCAAGTTCTGAAACCCATCAGGGCCGGCCTGCCATCGCAAGCCGGCCTCTTCGACAGCGGGACAGCTGTGTGGGATTTTGACGGCATCCAGAGCGGGGCGTGAGATTAACAGCGCCGCGCGGATAGCCACTCTTCAAGCATGAAGCGTCGCGCCATTTCAGATCGCCCGACGCGAGCCCCACGCTTTCCCCGACGTGTCAACACGTGCCCCGCGCCATCGCGGCGCAGCGGGCCTGCAAACCGGGGCTGGCATGACCAAGACGGCTAAACGCGCCTCATCACACCATCCGATGGCGAAGCAGCACAATGCGACCATGGATCGTATTCTGGACGCCGCCGAGGAGCTTTTCTCTCAGCGCGGTATCGAGCAAGTGATGCTTAAAGACGTTGCGGAGCACGTCGGCGTTCACAGCTCGCTCCTGCGCTATTACGTGCGCGACAAGCAGGATCTTTTCCATGCCGTGCTCGATCAGCGCACACCCATGACCAGCGAGCGCCGGCTGGCAGCATTGAACCGCTACGAGCAGGAACATGCGGGCGATCTGACCATTGAGGGCATCCTGCACGCGTATCTGGATGCCGAACCTGCGAATGGGCGCCCGGACGATCGCGGCTGGCGCCACTTTGGCGCGCTCGGTGCGCGGGTAACCGCCGCGCGCGCCGGCGGCGAGGCGCTGCTCGACGCTTATTTCGAGCCGGTGATGGTGCGGCTGATCTGCCTGCTGAAAAAGGCGCAGCCGTCGTGTCGAACGGAAGACATATTGTGGAGCTGCCACTTTCTTTCCGGGGCGCTCGCGATAACACTCGCGGGCGTTAGGCGAAGCGGCGCCAAAACCGACAATTGCTTCAGCTATGATCTGTCTGACGCCAAAAAACGTCTGATCGCAGTGGCCGCGGCTGGGCTGCGCGATGCTCATCTCAGCCGCAACGGTGCGCGCGCCAAGGCACGTCGATTAGCAAACTGACGAGCCGGCGCCGATGCGCTGCAAGCATCGGCGCCGGTCGCACGGCACCTATGCTTCAGGTGAGAGTTGTGCGGGGTCCTGCCGCGAGTTCGTGCCTAGATGCAACGCTCCGCTCGAACGGCTTGGCGAAGATCGTTGAAACGGCGACATGCTCTGCGATCGCCCGATCGGGGGTGAGGCGAACAAGCGTATAGCCCTTCATGTCCTGATCGCAGAACACCACTTCACGGTTTGTCGCGGCAAGAGTGGCGCCAAGACCCGGCAGGATCGAGCCATAGGACGGGCTGGTGATGGCAGTGGCGCCAAACTCCGTCGCCACCAGCGCGCCGGCATCGTCATGAAGATTGTTCGTCCACGCCGCATGGCTGTCGCCCGACAGCACGATCGGCTGTGTGCGAGCCCGGCGGAAGCTGGCGTAAAGGCGCTCCCGGGCGGCGGGATACCCGTCCCACGCGTCAAGATTGAACGGCAGGCCTGCGCGATAGCTTAGAACAGCCTGTTGCATTTTGTTTCGGAATGCCTCCGGAAGGGACGCCAGCATCGCCGCGAGCTTTCCGCCGTCGCCGATCTTGTCGGGATCGGGGCCTGTAACGCGCGCCATGACCACCTGATTGCCCAGGAGCTGCCACGGCTTGCCGGCCCGAACCGAGCGGGCGAGAACGTCTTCTAGCCAATGCTGCTGTTCCGCGCCGAGAAGCTCCCGGTCGGGCCGGGCACGTTGCGCCAGCGCGGCGCCGAACTGCTCCGGACCGGGCGTGCTGCCTTTGGGTGCGACCTGTTCTGATCGGGCGAGCAGCCGCGTTTCCACCATCGCCAGCGTCGCAAGATTGCCAAACTCGAAGCTGCGGTAAATTGCTGCCCGCCCGAGCTTGCGCCGGGACTCGCGAATCGGCATCCATTCGAAATACGCTTGCATCGCGACAGCCTTGCGCGCCTCCCAGCTACCCTCGGTCGCAGGATCATGGTTTTCCGCACCGCCGACCCAGCCGTCGTTCGCGACCTCGTGATCGTCCCACACGCAGATGAACGCCGCGCGCGCGTGCGCCGCCTGCATGTCGGGATCGCTTTTCACCTGAGCGTGGCGCCGGCGATAGTCAGCCAGCAAGACGATCTCATGCGGGGGATCAGGCAAGCGTCCGAGCTTCTTGCCGATGTCGCCGCCATATCCCTCGGCGCCATATTCGTAAATGTAGTCGCCCAAGTGAACGACCGCATCGATACGATCCAGCGAGGCGATATCGGCATAAGCGTTGAAGAGCCCGCCGGGATATAGCTGGCACGATACGGCGGCTAGCACCACGTCCTTTACCGCGCCGGTGGGCAACGTGCGAAAGCGACCTGTTGGTGACCGCTGACCTGCCGGCGTGGTGAACCAGAACCAGTAATCGCGTCCTGCCTGAAGCCCCGACGTCTCCACCTTTGCAGTGTGGTCTGCGGCAGCGCGGGCGAGGACGCGGCCGCTCTTCACCGGCTTCCCCGCTGCGGACGTCGCGACGTGCCATGTCAGGACCACCTCGTCCACCGGCTGCGTAGTGGTTATGCGGGTCCACAGCACGGCGCCGTCCGCAGCAGGATCACCGCTCGCCACGCCATGGGCGAATGCCGATGCCGGCGCTTCCTGAGCCTCGAGCGTGGCGGGCAGCGCAAGCGCTGCTCCGCTGCCGATCAACGCCAAGGCGTCACGCCGCCCTATCACCGCCTTGCCTGATTTTTCCGTCATCAGTCGATCCGATCAGAAACGGGCGGTCAGCTGAGCGCCGTAGAAGCGCGGCTCGCCCGGAATAAATGTTGGCACGCTGAAGCTGCCGCCGGTGTTTCCGGCATCGAGCAGGAAATCCTCATTGAAGGCGTTGCGCAAGAAGGCTGATAGCTCAAAGCGATCCTGACCGAAGCTGACTCCGGCGCGGACGTTCACCAGCGTGACTGGACCCTGCGAGATTTCAGGCCGGTTCGGCAGTTCGAAAAAGATCGTGCTGCGATGCGTGATGCTGGGAGTGGCGAACAGCCGCACGTCGTCGCTGATCGGTGCGTCGATGGTGAAGCCGCCCGCGGCCTGCCATTCTGGTTGCAGTCGGAAGCGTGCGCCGGAGAATTGCGGGGCGAAGCTGCTGTTCTTGTCGACGCCGCCATCGATCCAGCCGACGTTGCCGAATAAGCTGAGCCAGCGCGTCGGCTTTACGTTCAGCTCCGCCTCGACGCCGAGGTTGCTCGCCGTGCCGGCGCTTTGCGTCAGGCTGGTTCCGTTGGGCTGAAGCACGCTGACCTGAAAGCCGTCGTACTTTTGGTAAAAAACGCCGAGCGACCCGGACACCTTGCCGAATGCCGCCTTGATGCCGCCTTCGTAGTTCCACACAACTTCTTCCGGCACCAACTGGCGGTTCGCGACGGGCCGGCCACCGACACGCGCGGCGTTCAGCTGCACGACCGGCGAACGGCGGCCTTTCGAGATCGTGCCGTAGACGTTCACCTCCGGTGTCAGTCGATATAGCGCGTTGAAGCGGGGCAGCACGGCCGCGTAGCTTTGCTCGGCTTTGAAGGTCTGGCCCGCCGTATCCACCTGCCCAGGCACCAGTGACAGCGCCAGGCTGGGCAGGCCGGCGAGAAGCTGCGCACGCAGCGGGGCAGGCAGCAGCCCCGGCAGCACGGGCACCGGCACGTTGGCGAAATAGCCCGAGCGACGCTTTTCGATCAGGACGCGAACGCCGGCGGTCAGCTCGAGCTTTGGCGTCGGGATCCAGGTGGTGTCGGCGAACACCGAATAGCTGTCGTTCTTGCCCTGATTCTCGAATACCGAGGCATAGGGGATCTGCGTCAGCGCGCCGCCCGTCAGCGTGGGTGTGGCCTGTGCCGCCGTCACCACGCCGCTGGCGTTGACGCAGCCTAGCGGCAGGGCGCGTGTCAGGCACTGGATGAAGGTGCCTTCTTCGGACGAGAAAGGCACGTTCTGTGAATTGTCTTCAAGAAAGACGTTCCAGCCGAACGAGGCGCGCCAGCTCGGATCGACATAGGCGAAGCGGCCTTCGTGGCTGGCCTGCCAACCTTTGGCGATCTCGGCGAATTCAAGCCACCAGGCGGCGGAACCGTCGGCGTCGAACACCTCGCGGCTGTCAAAATTGCGGTAGCCGTTGACCGTGGTAAAGTTCCAGTTGTCGGCAAAGTCGTAGCTGATGGTCAGATTGCCATCGTACACCTTGCGATTCAGACCAAGCTGGTCGTTACCAAGCACCTGTGCGGACAACGGCGAGCCGCCCAGGTTCGCATTGCCGAATGGGTTGCCCGGACCATCCTCCGTTGGCAGCGCGCGCGAGATGAACGGTGTGCCGCCGTTGTCCTGACGGTCGAACGTACCGATCAGGTCGACCGTTAGGTCGTCGGTCGGCGTGTAGCGGAGGGACGCGCGGATGCCGAGCTGATCCTGTGCATACAGATCGCGATCCTGGCGCGGCGACAGGTTCTTGACGTAGCCGTCGCGCGTCTTCCACTCAAACGCGACGCGAGCCGCCAAGACATCAGAGCCGCCATTCACGTAGCCGGACAGCAATGTCTGATCGTAGTTCCCGTAGCCGGCAGTCAGCGCGCCGGAAAAGCCGGCACGCGGGCGGGCGGAGGTGAGGCTGATCGCGCCGACCGCCGATGCCGTGCCGAAGAGCGTCGCTTGCGGCCCCTTGATGACCTCGACGCGCTCAAGATCGTAGATCGCCTGGTACGAGCCGCGTGAGCGCGAGATGTCAACGCCATTGTAGTAAAGCGTCACGCGTGGCCCCTGCTGCGACGAGCCGGAGTCCGACGTGATGCCACGAATGACGATGCCGGGGTTGTTGGCGCTCTGTTCCTGGATGTTCAGGCCAGGAATGTAGTTCGACAGCTCGTCCAGGTCGCCGACGCCCAACTCGCTGATGCGCTGACCCGTGACAGCCGAGATGGTGATCGGCACGTCCTGTGCGCGCTGTTCGATCTTCTGTGCGGTGACGATGATGTCATTGCTGTCGCGTGGGTCCTCGGTCGGTGTGGCACCGGGGTCTTGCACGGATGCTTGAGCGAAAGCGGGCGCGGCTAGAAACGACGCGGAAGCAAGAAGCGCAGCGGAAAGCGGAATACGTAGCACGAGGTCCTCCAATGACCTGGCGGCCAGTGGAGGCTTGCGGCGTCATTGGCATGACGAGGATGCGACGCTGCTGTGACACGCAGCAAGATTATTGGTTAGCTGTTCGCCCTCAGACCCTTGTCGCGCGGGCCAGCAGGGGAAGAAGGGCGGGCGCGCGGCGCGCCAACCGGACGGCAATCGCGGCGAGCCACGGTTGCTCGCCCGCATGCCAAGCCAGTGACGCGATATTGACCGGTCGGTGCAATCGAGCGGCGAAGCGCCGCTGGAAAGATTGCGCGGCTGCGGGACCGCCGCTTTCATAGGCCTTCGCAGCCGCTATGCCGCTGGCCGTAGCGATCGCCATTCCTTCGCCGGCAAGCGACGGGATAACCCCGGCCTGATCGCCGAGCCGAAACACGCCCGGTGACGTTGCGGTCGCTCGCCAGCCATAGGGGACGTTCGCCACTGCATCGATCGGGCTTGCAGCATTGCGCAGCGCGAGCCGCTCGCCGAGCATGGGCAGTTCGTCGCCCAGTTGCTGCAACAGCTTCTCAGGGTTTCCGGCTGCCTGCAATCGCGAACGGCGCACCGCCATGCACAGGTTGCCGCTGCCATCCTCTTGTCTGACCAGACCGGCATAGCCGTCGCGGGTTAAATGAAGCTCGATCGCGTTGCCGACAAGCCGATCGAGCGCCGAACCAGGCAATAGGCGTACCCGCAGACCCAGCGTCGGATCATCGCCACGGGCTTCCGCGGGGCGCGTCAGGCCGCGCGTGTCATGCTTGCCGCTGGCTAGGAACAATGCGTCCGCGGCGATTTCGGCACCGCCGTCGAGCCTCGCGACGCTTCCGTCTACCGCGCGCACGCCAATGCCGCGTTCGATGCTTGCGCCCGCTTTGACCGCAGCCGCAAGCATCAAGCTGTCCAGCCTGAACCGGGAAGCGGCGCGAGCGGGCGCCGGAAGCGGCGCCTCAGCCATGCCGTCGCGTGTCAGCAGCCGGACATGCGTGATGCAATCCGGGTTCAGCGCCGTCCCTTCGATCCCGAGACGTTCGAGCATGGCGAGCATGTGCCAGCTCATGAACCCGCCGCACAGCGCATCACCCGTCTCGCGCGTCCGCTCTATCAAGAGGTGCGGCATACGCGATCGCGCCAGGCATATTGCGAGGCTAGCGCCTGCCGGGCCGCCGCCGACGATCAGCGCAGGCGTTCGACGCATAACCGGAAAGGAAATTTGCGCTGGATGCAGGCGTCAGAAATGCCGGCATCGGTCAGCAGGTCCTGCCAATCTGTAGGTCTGAACGATCGTGCGATGGACATCGTACCGTCGTGGCGCACGATGGGGTGCCAACGGGTAAGGCGCGCCAGCAGCGGAAAACCGCGATGGGCTATCGTGTGTCGTAGAAGATCGTTCACAAACCAGCCAATCGCAGCATGCGCCTCCATGAAGCGCAAAAAGGCGATTAGTTGCTCGCGGGTCATGTGATGCGCGACGAGGCTGGAGATGATTGCATCCCAAGGTTGATCCGAAAGGTCGGCATAATCTCCGGTGAGCCAACGGATCGATGAGCCTGTGGGCGTATGCTCGCGCGCCGCGGCCTCGCTGCGCGGGTTAAGATCGACGCCAACGAGATCAACGGCGAGGCCCTGTCGCGCAGCCCAGCGCTCGATGCGGCGCAGCATGTCGCCGTCGCCGAAGCCGACATCCAAGATGCGCAGCGCGGAGCGGCCGCGGGCGGCACGGCTCAGAAAAGCGAGGGTAGGTCGCGGCGCAAGTGTCACGGTGTTTACGCGCGCCAAATCGGCGACGACCGCGGCATAGACAGCGGGATCGAGATCGTCGGCGTCCATCAATTCTTCGGCGTGAAGACGCGCTGCGAGGGTCACGCTGCGCTCGCGAAGCGGAAGCCCTCGGCCGCGAGCCCCGGACCGAAGGCAAGCGCAACACCTTGCCGGACGGGACGCCCATCGAGCAGCCGCGCCAGAACGAACATCAGCGTGGAGGAGGACATGTTGCCATTCTCCCACAATGTCTCTCGCGAGGCAGCCAACGCTTGCTCGGGCACGTCGAGCGATCGCTGAACGGCGTCAAGAATGGAGCGGCCGCCAGCGTGAACTGCCCACCCGTCGATGTCCGCTGGCGGCATGCCACCTGTGATGGCGCGCACGAAATCCCGATCGGCCAGCGCCGCCGCTATCCTGCCGGGCACCTCTCCCGACAGGTGCATGGCAAACCCATGATCGGTGACGTCCCACCGGATCAGCTCTGCGCTATCGGGCAGGGTGGTCGCGAAGGTTGATCCGAGCGCAAAGCCGCCCGGAGCGCCCGTGACCAGCGCCGCCGCGGCGCCGTCGCCGAACTGGAGCATGGCGAGCAACGCCTCGAGATCGCTGGTCGCTTGAAGATGCAAGGTGGAGAGCTCGACCGTCACGACGAGTACCTTGGCGCTCGGTTCGGAGCGCACGATGTGCCGGGCCGTTCGCAGCGCCGCAACGGCCGCATAACAGCCCATGAAGCCGATCAGGGTTCGCTCGGTCGACGGCGGCAGGCCGAGCTTTGCGGCAATGATCTGATCGATGCCGGGCGCAACGAAGCCGGTGCAGCTTGCAACCACCAGATGCGTGATCCCGTCGAGCGACTGTTTTGTTGCAAGATCGTCGATCGCGCGTAGCGCGAGAACGGGCGCTGCCTGGGCGTAAATGGCCATGCGGGCAGCGGTGCCCGGCCATCGATCGGCCTCGTACAAGCCTGTCGCGGCCGTGGGATCCAAGCCCTCCGGCAGCACCGACCAACGGTGAGCGATGCCGGCACGTTTCGCCATGCGGTCAAACAAAGCCGCTTCCCGCGTTCCGGTCAGCCGTTGCCGCGCCCAGGCGATGAAGTACTCATGGACGTCGAGCGGTGGAACTGCCGTTCCGATCGCATGTAGATAGGCGGTCAAACGTCCTCGCAGGCAAGCTTACCGAACCACAACGCTCGCGCAGCCACGATGGAGCCGTGCCCCCCGAAAATCGACAAGAAAGTTCTGCATGTGCTCATTCGCCGCGCGGACAAATCAGGCTGAGCGGACCTAACGTCTATCCGCCACGTTGTGCTCGCGACTGGCGGCGATGCCGCTGCAACGAAAAGGGGAAGACGCTTGCTTAAGGCCGCTGCCATATTTGCGATTATCGCGCTGATTTGCTGGGTGCTTGGCTTTGGCGGCCTGGCCGGGGCCGCGTGGGGTGTGGCCAAGATCCTGTTCTGGATTGCCGTGGTGATCGCGGTCGTGCTCGCGGTGCTTGGCCTCACGATCTACAAAAAAGTGACGTGAGGAACCGGGGCATGCCGAATAGCGCGGTCCCGGCGGGCGACCAGCCCAGCCAGGAGTCGATACGCAATCGCTCGCTCAGCCAAGCGCAGGTCGCAGCGACCACCGTAACGGCGATTGCCGTTCTGGGCGTCGCCTGGCTGCTAACGTCGCTGACCGACTTTCTGCTGATGGTGTTTGCCGCACTGGTGCTTGCAGCGTTTTTCGACACCATGACCGGCGCGGTTCAGCGTGCGACCGGCATCAAACGCGGCTTGGCACTGACGCTGTCGGTGGTCGCGTTGCTTGCAGTCTTCGCCAGTGTGTTCACCTTGTTCGGCACGCAATTGGCCGGTCAGTTCGATACTATTCGCGACAGCATTCCGCGCGCGATCGAACAGGTACGCGGGTTGCTTGATCGCGTAGGTCTGGGTGAGCCGGCGCGCGATGCGCTTCAGCGCGGTACTGGCGATGTCTCCAACTTCGTGTCGCAAGTTGGCGGCTATGCGGTCACGTTCGGCAACGGCGTCGCCAATTTCGTGCTTATCTTCGTTGGTGCCATCTTCATCGCCAGCGACCCCAAGGTCTATCGACGGGGTCTATTGCTGCTCATGCCGCAGCGGGCAGAAGCGACGGCAGATGCGGCATTGAGCGACGCATCGCGGGGTTTGCGCGGCTGGATGGTCGGCCAAGCTGTGTCGTCGCTGGTCGTGGCCGTACTCACATGGGGTGGACTGACGCTGCTGGGCGTGCCCGCTTCGGTCGGGCTTGGCCTGATCGCAGGCTTGCTCGACGTGATCCCGATGGTCGGCCCGATCATCTCTGGCGTCCCCGCGGTGTTGCTGGCGTTTACCGTGTCGCCCGCAACTGCATTGTGGACGGTGATCCTATTTCTCCTGGTTCAGCAGCTCCAGGGCAATTTCCTGCAGCCGATGATCCAGAAGCATGCGGTGAACGTGCCGCCCGCGGTTTTGCTGTTCTCGGTAGTCGCGGCCGGGCTGCTGTTCGGCTTCATGGGCGTGCTGCTGTCCGCGCCACTTACGGTGGTGATCTTCGTTCTTGTTCAGCGCATCTACGTCAGCACACTGCTGAAGAAGGACATCAAGATCGCCGGGGAAGACGAGAGCTGATTGATGGTAGAGCACGGCGCGCAAGTCGTCAGGCAGCTTGGGCGACCTCGCGCGTGATCAGCCCGTCAAGGAACTGCTCGGTCGAGCGCGCCCAGCTAAATGCCTGGCCGATCGCGGCACAGGTGGCGCGGTCACGGGTGAGTGCGGCCGTGACAGCTAGTTCAAGCACATCGTGCAGCGCGCCCGCATCCGGGGTCACGATGTCGAGCGGCCCGGGAACGGGATAGGCGGCGACCGGCGTGCCGCTTGCCAGCGCCTCGATCATAACCAGGCCGAACGTATCGGTCCTGCTGGGGAAGACGAAAACATCGGCACTGCGGTAAGCGGCGGCGAGCCTACTGCCGAAGAGCGGGCCGAGGAAGAGTACATCCGGCCAGCGGCTTCTCAGGGTCGCGAGCGAAGGGCCGTCGCCGACCACGACCTTTTTGCCGGGCGTGGGCGCCGCAAGGAATGCCTCGACGTTCTTTTCGGGGGCAATCCTGCCGACGTGAAGCTGAACCGGCCTTGGCAGGCCGGCAAGCTCGGCCAGTAGGGGACCCTCCGGGCTGAAAAGCTGCACATCCACGCCGCGGCTCCACTGGTGGCAGTGCACGAGTCCTCTTGAGCGCAGTTCTGCCTCTAGAGACCGTGTCGCGACCAGGATGCGCGCGGCCGGACGGTGGAAGCGGCGCAGCGCGCCCCAAAAGAGGCTGGTGGGCAGGCCGGTGCGGACCGCGAGATAGTCAGGAAAGCGGGTGTGAAAGGAGGTCGAGAACGTTCGGCCGCGCTCCAGACACCAGCGACGCGCAGCCCAGCCCAACGGCCCCTCGGTGGCGATGTGGATGGCGTCTGCGTCGGCGCGTTCCAGCGCGCGGGCCACGCTGCGGCGGGGCGACACCGCCAGTCGGATCTCGGGATAGCTGGGGCAGGGGATGGTACGAAAGGCACCCGGCGTGATCGGCAGCACGTCGTGCCCCATATGGCGCAACTGGTCGGTCGTAGCCGTGAGGGTGCGGACGACCCCGTTTACCTGCGGCGCCCAAGCATCGCTGATGAGCGCGATCCTCATGCCGGCACCACCGAGATCGACGGCGCACGGTCAGCCTTAACGGCCTGTTCGCGGTGCTGCTCTGCCCAGTCTATGATCGAGAGCGTGCCATCGGCGGCTTCGACCAGCGCCGTGCAGCTCTCCACCCAATCACCGTCGTTGTAATAGGTGACGTCGCCGAAGCTGCGGATCTCGGCGCAGTGGATGTGCCCGCATACGACGCCATCGACGTGACGCTCGGCCGCGGCATGCGCGAGTGCTTCTTCGAAGCGGGAGATAAAGGCGACGGCATTCTTGACCCGCCGCTTCATGTGCGCGGCGAGCGACCAATAAGGCAGGCCGAACCTGCGGCGAACCCAATTGACCGAGCGGTTGCTCTTCAGCAGCAACGTGTAAGCATGATCGCCAAGAAAGGCGAGCCAACGCTGATAAAGCACGACATTGTCGAACTGATCGCCATGGATCACCAGCAGTCGGCGACCATCGGCAGTGACGTGGATGTCTTCATCGAGCAGTTCGATGCCGCCGAACTCAAGCCCCGTATAGTCGCGGAAGTGCTCGTCATGATTGCCGGGAATGTAGATCACGCGGGTGCCATGTTTAACCATCTTGAGGATGGCGCGCACCACATCGTTATGACTTTGCGGCCAGAACCAGCCCCGGCGTAGCGCCCAGCCGTCGACGATATCGCCGACCAGATACAATGTGTCGCACTCGTGGCTTTTCAGAAAGTCGAGGAGGAGCGTCGCATTGCTGCCAGCGGTTCCGAGGTGCAGGTCGGAGATGAAGATCGTGCGATAACGGGTGCGGCGACGTTCACTCTCCGAAGTCTCGTCATCATCGGTCAGCCAACGAGGCAAAATGGCGCGCGCCACAAACGAGATGTCACGGCCGTGCGTGCGCGCGACATAGGGAAAAACAGCTTGGCTGGCCATCACTCTTCTCCGGACAATAGTTCACGGATCGCGTTGATGGTCAGTCCGACTAGAGGATGTGTGCGTCTTTTCAGTGCAGGTGACGTGACACTGAGGTTGCAAGCCGACCTTCACGTGTCACGTGCCATACTGCCTGGAACTAAACCGAAGCGCGTCAGCCAGGTTGGCCGTTGCCGCCCGTCGCGCCAAAGATTTGGCCCGTGGAGAAGCTGAGCGCCGGATCCGCCGCGGCAACGTAAAGAGCGGCGATTTCGGCGGGTTGGCCGGGTCGGCCGAGCGGCGCGGACTCGCCGAAGGTGCGCTGCTTCTCGGGCGTGGCGCCGCCGCTGACCTGAAGTGGTGTCCAGAACGGTCCCGGTGTGACCGCGTTGACGCGAATGCCGCGCGACGCGAGCTGCTTTGCCATGCCCTTGGTGAAGTTCAGCACGGCAGCGCGGGTCATTGCATAGTCCACGATATCTTTCGACGGATCGCCGGCCTGTTCAGACGACGTATTCACGATTACGGCACCAGACGTCATCCGCTCCAGTGCTGCCTTCGTCAGCCAGAAGGGCGCATAGACATTGGTCTTCATCGTATCATCGAAGTCCTGGCTGGAGATGTCGGCGATGCCGGGCCGGGTTTGCTGGCGCGCGGCATTGTTGACGAGGATGTCGAGGCCGCCGAGTTGCGTTGCTGCCTGCTCCACCAGCGTTCGGCAAAAGCGTTCGTCACGCAGGTCGCCCGGAATGGCGACGGCCTTGCGCCCTTCTGCTTTTATCAGCGCGATGACTTCGCGGGCGTCGGGTTCCTCGGCGGGGAGATAGTTGATGGCGACGTCGGCGCCTTCGCGCGCATAGGCGATGGCTGCGGCGCGGCCGATGCCGCTGTCGCCGCCGGTGATCAGCGCCTTCTTGCCCGCCAGCTTGCCCGAGCCGCGATAGCTTTTCTCGCCATGGTCCGGGCGCGGGTTCATCTTGGAGGCAAGGCCGGGCCACGGCTGCCGCTGAACCGGAAAGGGGGGCTTGGGATAGGCCGCTGCCGCGGCAGTCGTGGCCGCTTTCGGATCCTTTTTGGCCTGTGCGGCAGCAGCAGTGGCCGTTGCTGCCGTCAGTGCGGCCGCGCCGGCGACAAAGGTACGACGATCGGTTTCGGACATAGGTGAGCTCCAGAGGGGTAAGGCTGAAGCGCTTGTCGACGATGGCTGTTCCACCGGGGCGAAGCCGCCCCCGGTGGCTCGCCTGCCTTTTACGAGAGGAGCTCTTGCCTGACGATCGACGCACCGTCCGCCAGCGCCTTCAGCTTGCCGCGTGCGACGTGGCGGGCGAGCGGGGCCAGGCCGCAGTTCGTGGCCGGGTAGAGCTTGTCCGCATCGACAAAGCGGAGTGCGGCGCGCAACGTCTGCGCGACCTGATCGGGTGTCTCAATCACGTCTGTGGCGACATCGATGGCGCCGACCATCACCTTCTTGCCCCTGACCAGCGCGATCAGGTCCATCGGCACGCGGGAGTTCTGGCACTCGAGGGAAATGATGTCGATGGTCGACCGCTGAAGGTTGGGAAAGGTCCGCTCATACTGGCGCCATTCGTTGCCAAGCGTCTTTTTCCATTCGGTATTCGCCGCGATGCCATAGCCGTAGCAGATGTGGACCGCCGTCTCGGCGCGCAGCCCCTCGGCCGCGCGTTCGAGCGTGGCGATACCCCAATCGTTCGCCTCGTCGAAGAAGACGTTGAAGGCGGGCTCGTCGAACTGAATGATGTCGACGCCGGCGGCTTCCAGCTCGCGCGCCTCCTGGTTCAGGATGGTGGCGAACTCCCAGGCGAGCTTCTCGCGGCTGCGGTAATGCGCGTCGTATAGGGTGTCGATCATCGTCATTGGGCCGGGCAGCGTCCACTTGATCGGCTGATCGGTCTGCGCGCGCAGGAAAGCGGCGTCGTCCACGAAGACCGGCTTTGGACGCTCCACCGCGCCGACCACCGTCGGCACGCTGGCATGGTAGCGATCGCGGATGCGGACCGTTTCGCGCTTCTCGAAGTCGACGCCGGCGAGATGCTCGACGAAGGTCGTGACGAAATGCTGGCGGGTCTGCTCGCCATCGCCGAGGATGTGGATGCCGGCGCGGCGCTGATCGTCCACCGCCAGTCGCAGCGCGTCCTGCTTGCCGGCGACAAGATCATCGCCAGTCAGCCGCCAAAGCGCCCACAGCGTGTTCGGTTCGGCCAGCCAGGCGGGCTTGGGCAGGCTGCCCGCGGTCGTGGTCTGCAACAATGTCATGGATTTCTGCCTTTTCGGATCGGAGACGGTCAGAGCGGGCGCTGCGCAGCCCATTGCGCGAGCATCGCGCCATGCGGGCGGATGAAATGCTCCTCGGCGAACTTTCCCTGTTCGATCGCAAGCATGCTGCGCTCTTCGCGATCGTAGGTGATGCGGGTGAGCGAATAGTCCTGGAACGTCAGGCTGGGCTGATAGCGTTCGGCGGCAACCGAATTGGCGTTGTAGATTTCCGGCCGGTAGATCTTCTGGAACGTTTCCATCGTGCTGATGGTGCTGGCGAGCTCCAGGCTGGTGTAGTCGCGCGCGAGATCGCCAATGTGGTAGAATGCGAGCGGCGCGACCGCGTGTTTCGGCATGAAATAGCGCACCTTCATGCCCATTTTTGCGAAATAGTCGTCGGTGATGGAGGTAGCCTCCGCGCGATATTCCACCCCGAGCATCGGATGCTCATTGGCGGTGCGATGGTAGCATCTGCTGCTCGACACGCTGAGGCAGATGATCGGCGGCTTCGGGCAGGTGTCGCGATACACCTTGGATTGCAGCAATTGCTTGAAGAGGGTGCCATGAAGATCGCCGAACCCTTCCGGAGTGCCGGCGTCTGCATTATCCTTCAGGTGATTGAGCAGCAGGACGCTGAAGTCGTAATCGCGCAAGTAGGACGAGAAGTTATTGCCGATGACGCCGCCGATCCGCTCGTTGGTCCGGCGATCGAGAACCGTGGTTTGCAGCATCTCGATGATCGGGAAGGATTGAACAACCGCCTCGTCGGCGAGGTTGATCGAGATCGACTGGATGGTGAGCTCGACCGTGTATCGGTCCCCGGCGCTATTGTCCCAGTCGACCAGAGAATTGAAGCGATTGGCGATCATCCGCAGCGTGTTGCGCAGATTTTCCTGGCGATCGGTGCCGCGCGCCAGATTGGCGAAGTTGGTCGTGATGCGCGTGTTGTCAGCAGGCCGGTAATGTTCGTCAAAGGCGATGCTGCTGATCGAGAAAGTGAGGTCGCTATCCATCTGGCCTTACCTGCTTTAAACGGGCAGGGGCCACAGGAGGAGCGCGCACGATCTCGCCCGGCGCAAACGACCTTGGCATCGCGCACGCCTGCTTCAAGCGCGATCCACCGGAGGAACCCCCGTCCGAGGAACGTTATCGCGTCAAAGGCAGGTCTCCTGGCTTACGGGTCATCACGGTGGCTCCGGCCTTCCCAAGTGCGGTGCGGGCACTCAGTGACACGAAATGGAGCCGCCGCTCGCCGCTTACAGTTGCGGGGGCAGCGCCGGACTTTGCTCAAGAGCAGCACCGGCTTCCCGTCTTAGCCCCGTCGCCATGCCTGGGATGGGGAACCTTGACCCGGAGATTGGACAGCACCGCAAGCTGCGTGTCAAGAATAATATAAAGATATCTTTATATCGTTATAGCGCTGCTTAAAGGTACGGGATCAATGGCAACCCTACGACTGATCGGGCCGCTGCGCGGAAGCCTTGACGGCGGGGCGGACGATCCCCGCGGAAGGCGGTTGCGACACCATCCCTGTTCGTGCTTTGATCTGGTTTCTTCAATGCGTTTTTTCGCTATTTGCCTTATGCAGTCAGCAGCAAGGCTGACGCAGCCGCTGCTTTCAAAGGAACGTTTTTGTCGGACCCGACCCATAGCAACCGTCCTTCCGACCAGAGCATCGCGGACGACGAGCGGATTGCGGGCGAGCTGGCGGGCCTTCGCGCCACCGACCCCTTTGTTGCCGCCGTGCGCGCGACGCGCATGCCGATGATCATCACCAATCCCCGGCTGCCCGACAATCCGGTGGTCTTTGCCAACGCCTCCTTTTGTCGCCTGACGGGCTACACGCGCGAAGAGATCGTCGGGCGCAATTGCCGCTTCCTTCAGGGACCGGACACCGAACCGGCGACGCGGCAGGCGCTGCGCGATGCAATCGCCAAAATCGAGCCGATCGAAACGGACATTCGCAACTACCGCAAGGATGGCGAACCGTTCTGGAATCGGCTGCTGATGGCGCCCGTTTTCGATGTCGACGGCAAGCTGGTGTATTTCTTCGCCAGCCAGGTCGACGTGACGCTGGAACGCGAGCGCCTGTCCGGGCTGGAGCGCCACAATGCGGCGCTCATGGCGGAGGTGACGAACCGGTTGCGGGTGCAGCAGGAGCGCGAGCGTGAACTGGCGCTGGCGCTGAAGGCTGGCGGGTTCGGCACGTGGAGCTTTGAACTCGCAACCAAGACGCTGACCGCTTCGGACGAGTGCAAGGCGCTGTTCGGGCGAGATCCCGACCAGCCGTTCACCTACGAAGACCGGATCGAGGCGATCCACCCCGACGATCGCCTGCGCGCCCGTGCGGTATTCGAGAACGGCGATCAGCGGCAGGAGCACTACGAGGAATATCGCGTCACCTGGCCCGATGGCTCGATGCACTGGATCTCGTCGCGCGGGCAGCCGTTCCTCGATGCGGACGATCGGCCGCTTCGCGTCGCCGGCGTGTCGATGGATGTCACGACGGTCAAGCGGGCGGACCTGAAGCGCCGTGCGCTGGCGCGGTTGAACGAACTGTTCCGCGATCTCGATCAGAGCGCCGACATCTCTTATGTCGCGGCGGAAATCCTGGGGCAGACGCTGGGGGTCAGCCGCGCGGGTTACGGCCTGGTCGATCCGGTGAACGAGACGATCACGATCGAGCGGGATTGGAATGCGCCCGGCGTCAGCTCCATTGCCGGGACGCTCGCGTTCCGTGAGCATGGCTCGTACATCGAGGATCTGAAGCGCGGCGACACGGCGGTGGTGAACGACTCCCGCACCGATCCGCGCACGCGCGATACCAGCGCGGTGCTGGAAGCGATCAACGCGCGATCGTTCATCAACATGCCGCTGACCGAGCAAGGCGGGTTCGTGGCGATGATCTTCGTCAACGATCATGCCCCGCGCGGCTGGTCGGAAGATGATGTCGCCTTTGTGCGCGAAGTGGCCGAGCGCACGCGCGACGGGGTGGAGCGGCGGCGCGCGGAGCGGGAGCTGGCCGAGCTTGCGGAATCGCTCGAGCGCCAGGTGGCGGAGCGGACGGCGGAGCTGGTCGCGGCGGAAGAGGCGCTGCGACAGAGCCACAAGATGGAAGCGGTGGGGCAGCTGACCGGCGGTATCGCGCATGATTTCAACAATCTGCTCACCGGCATCAGCGGCAGCCTGGAGATGATCCAGTTGCGCCTGTCGCAGGGCCGGGGCGCGGACGTCGACCGCTATGTCGATGCGGCGCAAGGCGCGGCGCGGCGGGCGGCGGCACTGACGCATCGGCTGCTGGCGTTCAGCCGACGCCAGACGCTTGATCCGCGGCCGACCGATGCCAACGCGCTGATCGCGGGCATGGAAGAGCTGGTGCGGCGCACCGTGGGGCCGGCGATCCAGGTCGAGACGTCGTTGGCCCCCGATCTTGGGTCGACGTTGGTGGATCCGAGCCAGCTGGAAAACGCGCTGCTGAACCTGTGCATCAACGCGCGCGACGCCATGCCAGATGGCGGGCGGATCATGATCGAGACGCACAACCGGTTTGTCGACGCGCGATCCGGGCGCGGGCGTGATCTCGATCCGGGCGCCTATGTGTGTCTGTCGGTGAGCGACACCGGCACGGGCATGCCGCCCGAGGTGATCGCCAAGGCATTCGAGCCGTTCTTTACCACCAAGCCGATCGGCAGCGGAACCGGGCTGGGCCTGTCGATGATCTATGGCTTTGCGCGGCAATCGGGCGGGCAGGTGCGGCTGCATTCCGAAGCGGGGGCCGGCACGACCGTCACGATCTATCTGCCGCGCAATGCGCAGGCGGCGGAACATGAGGCGGCTCCGGCCAAGCTGTCCGAGGCGCCGCGTGCGCAGGGCGGCGAGACGGTGCTGGTGGTGGACGACGAGGAGTCGATCCGCATGCTGGTGACCGAAACGCTGGAGGATCTGGGCTATGTCGCGATCGAGGCGGGCGATGGGCCATCGGCGCTGAAGCTGCTGACGGCCGATCGCCGGATCGACCTGCTGATCACCGACGTGGGGCTGCCGGGGATGAACGGACGGCAGCTTGCCGACGCGATCCGCACCCAGCGGCCCGAGCTGAAGGTGCTGTTCATCACCGGCTATGCGGAGAATGCGGTGCTGAACCACGGGCATCTCGAGCCGGGCATGCACGTGATCACCAAGCCGTTCGCGATGGAAGCGCTGGCATCGCGTATTCGCGAGGTGATCGCGGGTTAGGGCGAAGGACGCGGGCGTTTGGCGCCGCGCCCTCCGGTTCGTCAGTTGGACGCCGCGAGGCCAAGCTCCGCGCGGATCGCGTCGCCATCGGCGTTGAGCGCCGGCGCGAGCCGCGCTGAGGGCGTGTGGCGTTCGAAGTCGATCGGGGTGGCGGGCAGGCGGATGGCCGAACCGTCTGCGGCGGGCGCATCGACGTAGCAACCGGCGGCGAGCGCCTGCGGATCGCGCGTCGCCTGCGCTACCGATTGAACCGGGCCGAAGATCAGTTTCTCGGCCTCAAGTGCCGCCTGAACCTCTGCCCAGGTCATCGTGCCGAACGCCTGGTCGAGCAATGCGACGAGCGCGGGGCCATTCGCCCGACGATCGCGCACGCCGGTGAAGCGCGCATCCTCCAGCAACTCCGGCTGACCGATTGCGCGCGCGATGCGCGGCCAGTCACCCGAGCCTTGCCGCGGCACCATGACGAACCATTGATCGTCGGTGGTCCTGAAGAAATTGTTGAGCGGATTGACCGCCTCCGGCCGCGACTTGGTGGAGGCGAGCTTGTTCATCTGAAGCTGGATCGCGTGCTCGCACGAGGCGGCGTAGATGCCCATGCGTAGCAGCGACGTTTCGAGCTTCTGCCCCTCGCCAGTGCGCTCGCGATGGAACAGCGCGCCCATGATTCCGGCAACGAGACCCATCGCCGCCATGTGATCGCCGATGCCGGTGCGCAGCTGCGCCGGATCGCCGCCCTTTACCGTGCCTAGCGAGCACAGGCCCGAGCGCGCCCAGAACGCCGTGATGTCGAAGCCGGGCTTGTCGGCTTCCGGCCCGGCGCTGCCGTAGCCGGTGAAATTGGCGAAGATGAGATCGGGCTTGATCGCCTTCAGCTGTTCCCAGCCGAGGCCCAGACGATCGAGGCTGGCCGGGCGGGTGTTGGTGACGAACACGTCGGCGGTGGCGACCAGGCGGCGGAGCACCTCGGCATCCTCGGCATCGGTGAGATCGAGCGCGACCGAGCGCTTGCCGCGATTGTCATTGTCGAAGACGCGGTTCTCGGCATCCTCGAGCCCGATCGAGCCGAAGAACTGGCGGAAGGGGTCGCCTGCGGGCGGCTCCACCTTGATGACCTCCGCGCCCCAATCGGCGAGAATGCCGCACGCCCCGGGGCCGGCCACATAGCTGGCGAGCTCAACGATCCGAATGCCCTGCAACATCATCCATCTCCTCTGGCGCGGCGATCGGCTGTCGCCGCCATCAAACATTTCGTCACCTGTCGCACCGGTCAGCGCGCGGGGTTGCCGCCACTCAGACCGAGCGCTGTGCCTTGTCCTTTGCGGTGGTGGCATAGATGGACTCGCGCGCCTGCGTCCATTGCTCGTCGGTCCAGGCGCGCATGGAGGAAAAGTTGCCGCCGGTCGCAAGATAGCGGGCGCCGTCGATCGCGATCGTCTGACCGGTGAGATATTCGGCCTGACGCGACATGAGGAACGCGGCAAGATTGGCGAGTTCGGGCATGTGGCCGACGCGGCCCATGGGATAATCAGCGGTGTCGCGGAAGGCGCTGCCGCCCTCCGTCGGGCGAAGGCGGGCGGACATGCCCTCGGTCGGGAAGGTGCCGGGCGCGATGCAGTTCAGCCGGATGCCGCGATCGGCCCATTCGACGGCCAGGCTTTGCGACATGACGTTGATGCCGGCCTTTGACATGGCGCTGGGCACCGTGAAGGCGGAACCGTTCCAGACCCAGGTGGCGAGGATCGACAGGACCGAGGCGGGCACCTGCTCCGCGATCCAGCGCTTGCCGCAGGCGAGCGTCACCGCGAATGAGCCGCGGAAGACGATGTTCGAGATGGCGTCGAAGCCGCGCATCGACAGGTCTTCGGTGCGGCTGACGAAATTGCCGGCGGCGTTGTTGACGAGCCCGGTCAGCGCGCCGCCGTTGGCCCAGATGCGGTCCAGCATCTCCTCGATCGCTTCGGGACTGCGGATGTCACAGGCGAGGCCGGTCATCTTGCCGCCGTGCTGGGCGGTTAGTTCGTCGGCAGTTTCGTCGAGCACGCTGCCGCGCCGGCCGCAGATGAATACCTCGGCACCGAGGATCAGAAATGCTTCGGCCATGACCTTGCCTAGGCCGGTGCCGCCGCCGGTGACGAGAATACGCTGATCCTTCAGCAGGCCGTCGCGAAACATTAGATCGTCGCGGTTCATCAGCTTATCCCTCCTGCGGCGGCGTGCAGCCAGCCTTGCTTGTCATCGCTACTTTATGTGCGTTAAAACGCTGCCGCGTCGTTCGCAAGAGACAATGCGACCGGTTTTACCATCTGTAAAATACGTGGGGAGAGTTGGCGGTGAATGCACTAGCGGTGGAGACATTGGCGCGCGCGATCGAGCGGCGTGCCGCGGAGGCGCCCACACATGCGGCGATCATCACCGATGCCGGCGTGCTGAGCTATGCGGCGCTCCATCAGTTCGGCCTGCGGGCGGCGGCTGCTATGAGTCGCGACGGTGTGGGCATGGGTGACACGGTGGCGGTGCTTGCGCCGAACAGCGCGACTTACCTGGCGCTGATGGTCGGCGCGGCGCAAATAGGCGCGGTGCTGGCCGTGATCCCGGTGTCGGCCGACGCGAGTGCGCAGGCAGCGATGATTGCAGATTCGGGGGCGCGGCTGCTGTTCACCTATCGCGTCGACGTTGAGGCTGATGGGATCAGCAAAGTCGAGATTGACGCCATTGAGCAATGGCTGGAGCGCGACGCATTGTTCGAGCCGCATGCGCCGGTTTCTCCCGACGCACCGATGACGATCATCTATTCGTCGGGCACCACCGGCATGCCGAAGGGCATCGTGCAGCCCTTTATCTATCGCGCGCGAATGCTCGAAAGCGGGGCGGCGCGCGGTTATGGCCCCGATGCCGTGACGCTGCTGGCGACGCCGCTTTATTCCAATACGACTCTATCGTCGCTCGTGCAGACGATCGGCGCGGGCGGCACGATCGTGCTGATGGCCAAATTCGACGCGGCGGAATGGCTGAGGCTGGCTGAACGGCATCGCGTGACGCATGCGATGCTGGTGCCGGTGATGTGTACCCGGCTGCTGGCGCATCCCGATTTCGACCGCACGGACCTTAGCGCCTTTCGCGTGAAATATTGCACGTCCGCGCCCTTTGCTCCGGCGTTAAAGGCGGAGATGCTGGATCGCTGGCCCGGTGGGCTGGTCGAATTCTACGGCATGACCGAGGGTGGGGCGAGTTTCGTGCTGTTCGCGCATGAGCATCGCGACAAGCTGCACACGGTGGGCACGATCGCGGCGGGCGGCGAGCTTCGCCTGCTGGACGACGAGGACCGCGATGTGCCGCCGGGCGAGCAGGGCGAGATCGTGACGCGGTCGCCGGCGATGATGCTCGGCTACCACAATCGCCCGGACGAAACGGCGGCCTGCCGCTGGACCGCGCCCGATGGCAGCGTGTGGCAGCGGACCGGCGATATCGGGCGACTTGACGCGGATGGCTTTCTGTCGATCGTCGATCGCAAGAAGGACATGATCATTTCCGGCGGGTTCAACATCTATCCGTCGGACATCGAAGCGGTGCTCGCCGGGCATGACGATGTGGTCGAGGCGAGCGTCGTCGGCGTGCCGAGTGCGACCTGGGGCGAGACGCCGGTCGCCTTTGTCGTCGCGCCCGGTGTTGATGCGCCGTCGCTGAAGGTGTGGTTGAACGAGCGGCTGGGCAAGATGCAGCGGGTCGCCGACGTGCGCCTGGTCGATGCCCTGCCGCGCGGACCAATCGGCAAGGTGCTGAAGCGCGAGCTGCGTGACTTCTATGTCGCGCAAGCGGTGGCTGCCTGAGCCAAAAAGAAAGGGGGCAGGGCCAGTTGGCCTTGCCCCCTGAGGTGAGGAGAGGAGCGGCGACCGAGGGTCGCCGCTGCCCGTGGGATCAGAAGCGGATGCGGCCACCAATCGTGATGTAGCGCCCGACGGTATCGTACAGCAGCGGATCGACCTGCCGCGACGTGCCGAGCGTCACATTGTTGGTGTCCGACGGGGGCGGATCCCGGTCGAACAGGTTGTTGACCGTGAGGAACAGCTCGGGCTTGGCGTTACCCGCCTCGAACTGCTGGCGGATCGTCAGGTTGGTGTAGAACACCTCCGGTACGCGATCCTGATCCACCGTGATCGGCGCGATCACGCGGCGGTGCGCGCCGATGAACCGCTCCTGCACAGAAACAGTGGTGCCGCCCGACGTATAGGTCGCCTGCAAATTCGCACGCCAGCTGGGGAAGGAGCCGGTGCCGTCGTAGCGGACCGATGCGACGCCGCGCGCCTCTTGCGTGTAATTGTCGAGGTAGGTCGCGATGCCGCGCAGGCTGAACTTGCCGCCGAACAGATCGGTCGAATAGCTGGCATCGACGTCCACGCCCGAGATCTTCACCGTGGCGATGTTCAGCGCGACGCCGTTCACGTCGGTGAGCCGCCCGTCAGCCCCGCGGAACGTGAGCGCGCACAGGCTCTGGTCGCCGGCAAAGCACTGGTTGACCAGCTGCTGCGCCGACAGCGTGGTGATCGCGTCCTCGATCTTGATGCTGTAATAATCGACCGAGAAGCCGAAGCCGGGCAGGAAATCGGGGCGATAGGAGAAGCCGGCGGCGATCGTCTTGGCACGCTCGGGCACCAGATCCGCGTTGCTGCCGGTGAAGGTGAAGACGTTCTGCGTCACCTCGTTGTTGCGGAACGGATCGATGATCGCCGCGACGTTGCGGGTGCGCGGGCCGAACAGGTCGCCGATGTTGGGTGCGCGAATGTCACGTGAGTAGGTGCCGCGCAGACGCAGGCCGTCGATCAACTCGCTGGTGAGGCCGAGCTTCCAGGTCGTTACGCCGCCACTGGTGCTGTAATCGGTGCGACGAACGGCGCCGTTGAAGTCGATCGACTTCAGGAAGTCGTTACCGCGGAACAGCGGCACGAGGATTTCGCCGAACGCTTCCTTCACGTTATAGCCGCCGCCCGACGCCTGCGGGTTTGTGGCGCCGAAGCCGATTACCGAGGAGATCGGATCGACCTCGATATTGCCCGACATGTCGCGATATTCCGCGCCGACCGCGGCAGCCACATCGCCAGCCCAGGTGGAGAACAGATTACCGCGCACGGTGAGCGCGACCACGTCCTGCTTGGCGATCGAGCGGGCAAAGCCGCTGCCGCCCTGATAAGCGCGCTGTTCGGGCGTGAAGGCTGCCGTGCCGAACGGGTTCCACGGCACGCAGCCGTTGGTCGGGTTCGTCAGCGTCGAGCGGCAGACGATCTGCCCCGTGGCCGGGTTGACCACGGCGTCGGCGGCCTGACGGGTGTTGGCCAGAACGCGCTGATTGTCGGTTTCAAGCAGGAAGCGGGACTCGCCATGTTCGTAATAGCCATCAACCGAGAAGCCGCCGAACTTCGCCTTGAAGCCTGTCGTCAGGTTCAGCGTCTTGGTGGTGTTGGTTACGATGTTCTGGCCCCAGCTGCCGTCAAGCTTGCCGAGCTCGATCGAGGTGAAGCCGTTCGCCACCATCGTCTGGCGAATGTTGTCGGGGAGGAAGGCGTTGTCCTGCTGAATTACAAGGCCGCCGCTGCCGATGAAATACGGCATCAGAAGGGGGTAGAAGGTTTTGGAATAGCCGTAGGCGCCCTCGGCAAAGACCGAGAAGTTGTTGCTGAAATCGAACTCGGCATGGCCGAACGCGGTCTTGGCGTTCACGTCTGAGACGACTGCGGCAGGATAGCGCGGGCCTTCGCCGCCGACCTCGACGGTGCCGGTGAAGAATTGACCGTGCTGATACAGCGACTGTCCGCCGGTAGGGCCGAACTGGATGTCCCGCAAGGAGCCGGCGCCAACGCGGGTCGAGCCGCGGCGGGCGCCGGTGATGATGCCGCCATAAGTGGCCGAGGCGAGGTTCACATCCTCGCGGAACAGCAGCTGCGGCTGACCATTGGTGGTGGTGTAATTCGGGTTCGGGATCTTCGCCCAGCCGCGCTGCGCCCAATCGCGTGCGCTGCCGTCGATCGGATCCTGTTCGTTGATGCTGCCCGACAGGATCACGCTGCCGCGATCGTCGGCAAAGCCGAAGCCGGCGGATGCCTCTGCGGCCCAGCTATGCCCGTCACCGCGGGTCGAGATACCGTTGCGCACCTCACCCATGACGCCGCGGAATTTGGTGTCGAGAACGAAGTTCACGACGCCCGCGACTGCGTCCGACCCGTAAGCCGCGGAGGCGCCGCCGGTGACGATGTCGACGCGCTTGATAAGCTGTTGCGGGAACATGGCGATGTCGGCGGTGCCGGTGACACCCGAAGCGGGCGGGCGGCGGCCGTCGAGCAATACCAGCGTGCGGGTGATGCCGAGGTTTCGCAAATTGGCGGTGCTCGACGTGCTCGACACCGAGCCGCCGGGCGTGAAGCTGGGGGTGGAGGGGCCGGTGGAGCCGGTCAGCTGTGGCAGCTGACGCAGCGCCTCGGTGATGTTCGGCGCGGAGTTCTTCAGGTCCTCGCTGCCGACCACGGTGATCGGGGTTGGGGCCTGATAGCCGTTGCTGACCACGCGCGAGCCGGTGACGACGATGTCGCCATCGGTCGAAGAAGCGGCCGGGGCGGGTGCCTTGCTGACGGGATCGAGCGCATCGGTCTGAGACTGGCCGGGCGTGCCCTTTTCCGCATCGCCTGCGATTGCCGCGTCCGGCACCGTGCCGAGACCGGAAGGGGGTGTCTGTGTCTGCGCGGCCGCGGCCGTCGCCGTGAGCGCGATCGTCGAACAGCAGGCCATGATGTTGATGAGCTTCACAGGCTTCCCTCTCCCTTGACACGGCAATGATCCGTTGCGCTGCGCCGCCCCAACTTTGGGGTTCGGCGTCGGTCACCATGGCGACCCAGTCAGCTTGCCGTGCTTTATGACCAGATAACGGACGGCTTAATGCTTTTTCACTACGAGCTTTACAAGCATCAAAATACGGCAGCAGCATAGCCTGGTTCTTTGTGGAGGTGCACACTCCGCATGAACTTCCGTCCACTCGCGCATACGCAAGCTTTACAATCATAAAAAACGTCGGCAGGTAGTGGAGAACCGCCAGAGGGCAAGGAGAGTGATCGATCGTGGCTAGTCGCAGCGCACCGCCGGCCGACGTGCTGGTGCCGCCAACGGGCACTCAGCCAGCGAGCAGCTCGCGTCTGGGAGCGTCAGGTCGCGACGTCCTGCTCGATGCGGCGCGCGAGCTGATGATCGCCAGCGGCAGCAGCGACGTGTCGCTTCACGCAATCGCGCGGCAGGCCGGCGTGACGGCGCCGCTCGTGAAATATTACTTCGGCAGCAAGGAAGGCCTGCTGACCGCGCTGGTGGAGGCGGACACCGGCAAATCGCTGGGTCAACTGCAGCAACTGATCGAGCTGGACATCTCGGCGGCGGAAAAGCTGAAGCTGCATGTCACGGGCATCATCCGCACTTACGCGCGTCATCCGTACCTTAATGGCCTGCTAAACCGGCTTGTGCGTGAGTCCGGGTCGGAGCGATCGGACCGGATCAAGGCCAATTTCGTCGAGCCGTTGATCAAGGCACAGCGCGTCATCATCGAAGCAGGGGTGGCCGCGGGTGAGTTTCGCCCCATCGATCCGAACCACGCCTATTTCCTGATCGTCGGGGCGTGCCAGTATCTGTTCGCGACGCGGGTGCCGTTCGGCAATCTGATGGGCGGGGCGCCATCCGACGATGCCTTTGTTCGCAGCTATACCGCCGCGGCGCTCGATTTCATCCAACGCGGTTTGGGAGTGGATCCCGACCGCAGCTGATCGGGACGCGTGTCCGCCGCAGGGCGGGCCGCCGATGGCGTTGATCAATCACGAGGATAGCCGATGCACCCGCGTCAATTCGCCAGTGAGACCCCGGACAAGCCCGCGTACATCATGGCCGCGAGCGGCGAGACGGTGACCTATGCCGAGCTTGAGGCGCGTGCCAACCAGGTGGCGCACTGGCTGCGGGCGAAGGGCGTGCAGCGCGGCGACGTGGTGGCGCTGATGGCGGAGAACCACCCGCGCTTCTACGAGCTGGTGTGGGGCATGCAGCGCATCGGCGTGCATTATCTGGTGATCGCGACCGCGCTGATCGAGGGCGAGGTCGCCTACATCCTGCGCGATGCCGCGGCGCGGCTGGCGATCCTGTCGCCGAAGGTTCTGGGGCGGCTTGGCGAACCCGACTTGCCGTGTCCGGTGGAGGCGCTCGACGATGCCGCGCTGGAGGCGATCCGGGCGTGTCCGGAGCATCCGGTGGCGGACGAGGCGCCGGGCACCGACATGCTGTATTCGTCGGGCACGACCGGATTTCCCAAGGGAGTCAAGTCGCCGTTGCCGACCAGTTTCAAGCAGGCGCCGCGCGCGGTGGAGATCGGATCGCGTTTCTTCGGCTATGCGCAGGACAGCGTCTATCTGTGCCCGGCGCCGCTCTACCATGCCGCGCCGCTGCGCTGGAGCCTGGCGATCCACCGTCTGGGCGGCACGGTTATCCTGATGGAGAGGTTCGACGCCGCCGCCGCGCTGGCGGCGATCGAGCGCTACAAGGTGACGGTGGCGCAGGTGGTGCCGACGCACCTTGCGCGCATGCTGGCGCTGCCGGCGGCGGAGCGCGATCGGCATGATCTGTCGTCGCTGACGTCGGTGTTTCATGCCGGCGCGCCATGCGCGGTGCCGCTGAAGCAGGCGGCGATCGCATGGCTGGGGCCGATCATCGGCGAATTCTACAGCGGCACCGAAGGTGTCGGGCTGACGGTCGCCACCTGCGCCGACTGGCTGGCACGTCCGGGCACGGTTGGCCGCGCGGTGCAGGGCGAGATCCGCATCTGCGGCGAGGATGGCGAGGAACTGCCGGTGGGCAGCGAGGGGCTGGTCCGCTTCGCCCGACCGAACCCATTCAGCTACCACAACGATCCGGATCGCACCGCGGCGGCGTACAACCAGCATGGCTGGCCGACGCTGGGCGACATCGGGCGGGTCGATGCGGACGGCTATCTGTTCCTGACCGACCGCGCCAATTTCATGATCATTTCGGGTGGGGTGAACATCTACCCGCAGGAGGTGGAGAATCGCTTGCTGGCGCATCCCGATGTGACGGATGCGGCGGTGGTCGGAATGCCCGATGCCGAAATGGGCGAGCGCGTTACTGCACTGATCGAACCACGCGAATGGCCCGTCGCCAACGCGCCGGCGCTTGCCGCGCGGCTGGATGCGTTTGCGCGCGAGGGGCTGAGCGCGGTGAAGGTGCCGCGCCGTTACGTGTTCCGGCCGACGCTGGAGCGGACCGACGCGGGCAAGCTGGTGAAGCGGCGGCTGCGCGATGCGCTGATCGCCGAGGACCAGGCCGGAGTGGTGGCAGCATGAGCACCGCCACGCATCCCTTGACCGACCTGACCGAGGCGGAGGCAGCGCGCATCGCGCCTCCGGCCGATCTGCCGTTCGACCTGCCCAGCGCGGCGGCCGCCCGCTATTCGGTGTGGCTGCTGACGCTCGTCTACATGCTGAACTTCGTGGATCGGCAGATCGTCAACATCCTCGCCGAGCCGATCAAGCGCGATCTGGGGCTGGCCGACTGGCAGCTTGGCGCAATGACCGGGCTTGGCTTTGCCATGTTCTACACCGTGCTGGGCATCCCGATGGCGCGGCTTGCCGAGCGGTTGCATCGCGGCAAGATCATCGCTGGCTGCCTGATCGTATGGAGCGGCTTCACCGTCGCATGCGGGCTGTCGACATCGTTCGTGCAGATCCTGATGGCGCGGATCGGCGTAGGCGTCGGGGAGGCGGGGTGTACGCCATCGGCACAGTCGCTGATCGCGGACAGCGTGCCGGCGAACAAACGGGCGACGGCGCTTGGCACGTTTTCGATGGGCGTGCCGATCGGATCGCTGGCCGGGCTGGTGCTCGGCGGGATCGTCGCGCAAAGCTATGGCTGGCGCGCGGCATTCATGGTGGCGGGCGCGCCGGGCGTGCTGCTGGCGCTGATCGCCTTTGCCACACTGCGCGACCCGCGGCCGAGCGGCACGGCGACCGATCGCTCCAACCTGATGCCTCTGAGCGCAGTTTTGGCGCAGCTGCGGCGGCAGCCGGCGTTCTGGTGGCTGGGTGCCGGATCGGCGCTGACCGCTTTCGTCGGCTATGGCCAGCAGGCGTTCTATGTCTCGTTCTTCCTGCGCAACTATACGCCCGAGCTGACCGCGGCCGCGGAGCAGATCGGCTTTGCCGGGCCGCTCGCCTTTGTCGGCGTGGCGCTTGGCATCGTGCTGGGCGTATCGGGCGGGATCGGGACGCTGATCGGCGGGCGATTGGGCGATCGATATGCGGGCAAGGAGCCGGGCGGCTATGCGATGGTCGCCTGCCTTTCCATGCTGATCGCCGGACCGCTGCTTGCCGCCGTGTTCTTCATGGGCAGCGGGTTCGCGATCCTTGGGTTGCTCGCGGTGCCGCTGCTTTTCAAGAACATGTGGTTCGGCCCGGTGTTCGCCGCGATTCAGGGAATGATCCCGCAGCGCTCGCGCTCCACCGCGACGGCGATCTTCCTGTTCGTGCTGAACGCCGGCGGACTGGGGCTGGGTGCGTTGCTGACGGGTGCGATCAGCGACCTGTTCGCGACGAGCTACGGCCCGGCGGAGGGCGTGCGATATGCGCTGTTCGCGACCTCGCTCATCTCCTTCCTGTCCGCCGCCTGTTTCTGGCGCGCTGCCGTTGCGATGCGCCGCGCGGCCTGACCCATCATCCGTTCGAAAGGAACATGTTCGATGCAGATTACCGCTGACACCGCCGCCGTCGTCACCGGCGGCGCATCGGGCCTTGGCCGCGCGAGTGCCGAGGCGCTGGCCGCCGCCGGGGTTAAGGTCGCGATCTTCGACCTGAACGAGGAGGCGGGGCAGGAGGTCGCGCAGGCGATCGGCGGCGTGTTCTGCCACGTTAACATCATGAGCGAGGAATCGGTCGAGGCCGGGTTCGAGAAGGCGCGCGCGGCGCACGGCCAGGAACGGATCCTGATCCATTGCGCGATGGCGAACCGCAAGGGCAAGACGGTGGGCCGCAACAAGCAGACCGGCGAGTTCACCCGTTTTTCGACCGAAGATTTCGCCTTTGCGACCGACGGCATCCTGATCTCCAGCTATCGGGTGGCGTCGCTTTCCGCCTTCGGGATGGCGAGCCTCGACCCGCTGGAGGATGGCGAGCGCGGCACAATCATCATGACCTCGTCCGTTGCGGCGCAGGACGCGCAGATCGGGCAGGTGGCCTATGGTGCGGGCAAGTCCGGCGTGAACGGCATGGTCCTGCCGATGGCGCGCGACCTGATGGACCTGGGCATTCGCGTGAACGCGATCATGCCGGGCATCTTCGGCACGCCGCTACTCGGTAAGCTGCCACAGCAGGTGTTCGACAATCTGAACGCATCGGTGCCGTTCCCCAAGCGGCTGGGCAAGCCGGACGAATATGCGTCGCTAATGCTGGAACTAGTGCGCAATGCCTATTTCAACGGCCAGTCGATCCGGCTGGATGGCGCGATCCGCATGGCGCCGCGGTGATCTGACCGGGCGCCGGTTCGCCGCGAACGCGTAAACGTCATCAAGGAAGCCATCATGACCACCGCCTATATCGTCGATGCCGTGCGTACCCCGCGTGGGGGCGGCAAGCCGGGTAAGGGGGCGCTGACGCACCTGCACCCGCAGCACCTTGGCGCCACCGTGCTGAAGGCGCTGAAGGAGCGCAACAATCTCGACACGTCCAGGGTGGACGACATCATCTGGTCAACCAGCCAGCAGCGCGGGAAGCAGGGCGGGGATCTCGGGCGGCTGTCGGCGCTCTATGCCGGCTATGACACGCAGGCGTCGGGTGTGACGCTAGATCGCTATTGCGGCGGCGGGATCAGCAGCGTGGGCTTTGCCGCGTCGCAGATCATCGCCGGGTTCGAGGATGTGGTGATCGCCGGCGGGACCGAGATGATGAGCCATCATGCCGAGGCGGATGGCTGGGAACAGGGCACGCCTTATGCCCAGCTCGGCCGCGCAAAGGGCAATTACGCGCTGTACGACGCACATCCGATCTCGCATGTCGGCGTCGCGGCGGATGCGATCGCGGGGATGGAGGGGATCGGCCGGGCCGAGCTCGACGCCTTTGGCGCGGAAAGCCAACGCCGCGCGGCGATCGCGATGGAAGAGGGGCGGTTCGACCGGAGCGTCGTGCCGGTCCTGAACGATGACGAGACGGTCGCGCTCGATCGGGACGAGTTCCCGCGGCCGGGCACGACGGCCGAAAGCCTGGCGGCGTTGAAGCCGAGTTTTGTGGCGATCAACGACGTTGCGGCCTCCCCCGATGGCACCACCATGAAGCAGATGATCCAGCGCAAATATCCCGACCTGGAATGGGAGCCGGTGCATCATGCCGGCACCTCGTCGGGCGTGGTCGACGGGTCGGCGGCGCTGCTGCTCGCGTCGGAGGAAGGGCTGAAGGCCAATGGCTGGAAGGCGCGCGCGCGGATCGTGACGGCGGTGAACCATGGCGATTGCCCGACGCTGATCCTCAACGCGCCGGTGCCCGCGGCGAAGAAGGCGCTGGCGCGCGCCGGGCTTACCGTGGACGACATCGACGTGTGGGAGATCAACGAGGCATTTGCGGTGGTCACGGAAAAGGCGATCCGCGATCTCGGCCTCGACCGCGCAAAGGTGAACGTGAATGGTGGCGCGATTGCGCTGGGTCATCCGATCGGCGCGACGGGATCGATGCTGATCGGCACTGCGCTCGACGAGCTGGAGCGATCGGGCGGGCGTTATGCGCTGATCACGCAATGTGCCTTCGGCGGCATGGCCCCGGCGGTCATCATCGAGCGCATCGACGGATGATGATTTCTGCAGGATAACTTGATTGTAGCGAAAGCGAGGGCAGCGGCGCCGTCCTCGCCTTCGTTTTTTCAGTTAACGGCTTTGGCGGACTTGGCGTCGAGGTCCACGTTCATCTCGCGCGGCCAGAAGCGCAAGGTGCGGCAGGTGGCGACGAAGCTCTTGGCGTCCTTTGCCTTGTCCAGCGAGACGAAGCCATCGTCGCGGTCCGTCACGCCGGCGGCGTCGAACAGTGCGCCGGCGGCTTCATTGTGGCCGATGAACTTGCAATGCGCGAAGGCGTCGGCGACGAAGTCCTTGGCGGTTGCATCCTTGGCGAGCATCGCGGCGCCTTCTTTCGAAGGCAGCACGGCGACGGCATCGTAGAGGACCGAAGGGCCGCCATCGACCTTCTGCTTGGCGGAAACCTTGGTCCCGTCGTCCAGCGTCACGCCGCCGATCTTCGGCGCGACCACCTCGAACATCGCTTTTTCGGCCTCCAGCGCCTTGGTCAGCGCGTTGAACTGGTCGGCGCTCGATCCGTCGGTGAGCAGCACGCCCACCTTGCGACCCTTGAAGTCCTTTGGCCCATTGGCGACTATGCTGAGCTTGGGCGAGGTCGGCAGGTCCTGCGTCGGCTTGGCAGCCTTGGCGGGTTCGGGCAGGTCGAGGCCGAGCCCGTCCGCAACGGTGGCGGCCAGATCCTCGTCGATCAGGCGCAGGTGGGACACGGCACGCGCGCGAATGTCGACGCGCTCCACCTTCGACAGTTCGAACACCAGCGCGTCGCCGACATGCTTCTGCTCGATCGGCTGCTGGCTAAGGAAGAACTGGCGCGCCTGGCTGTAGTGATCGGCGAAGGTTTCGGAGCGGATACGCTGCTTGGTACCCTGTACCTCGGCCGGGAAGCTCTTGTAGCCGATCTCCGGATTCTCGCGCGGGCCGCCGTCCGGACCCCAGCTGTTCGGTTCGTAGTTCACGCGCCCCTTGGGATTGCGCATCGCCATGTGGCCGTCCTGCTGGAAATGCATGACGGGGCAGCGCGGCGCGTTCACCGGCAGATGCGTGAAGTTGGGACCGCCCAGCCGCTTCAGCTGCGTATCGAGATACGAGAAGTTGCGGCCGTGGAGCAGGGGGTCGTCCGAGAAGTCGATTCCGGGCACCACGTTCTGGGTGCAGAACGCGACCTGTTCGGTGTTGGCGAAGAAATTGTCGACGTTGCGGTTCAGCGTCATCGTACCGATGATGCGGACCGGCACGTCCTCCTCCGGGATCAGCTTGGTCGAATCGAGGTGATCGAACGGCAGCTTGTCGGCGGTCTCCTGGTCGAACAGCTGGACGCCCAGGTCCCATTGGGGAAAGTCGCCCGCCTCGATCGCATTCCACAGATCGCGGCGGTGGAAATCCGGATCGGCGCCGTTGATCTTGACCGCCTCGTTCCACAGCACCGATTGCAGACCCTGGCGCGGCTTCCAGTGGAACTTAACAAAGGTCGACTTGCCTCTCGCGTCGACCAACCGGAAGCTGTGCACGCCGAACCCTTCCATGGTGCGGAACGAGCGCGGGATCGTGCGGTCGGACATCTGCCACATGACCATGTGCCACGCCTCGGGGCTAAGCGTGGCGAAGTCCCAATAATTGTCGTGCGCCGACTGCGCCTGCGGGAAGGCGCGGTCCGGCTCCTGCTTCACGGCGTGAACGAGATCGGGGAACTTGATTGCATCCTGGATGAAAAACACCGGGATGTTGTTACCCACGATGTCCCAATTGCCCTGCTTAGTGTAAAATTTGACGGCGAAGCCGCGCACATCGCGCGCCACGTCCATCGACCCCTTGTTGCCCGCCACGGTGGAGAAGCGGACAAACACTTCCGTTTCCTGACCCACGGTGCTGAGCACGTCGGCCTGGGTGTACTCGGACAGGCTGTCGGTCAGCTTGAACACGCCGTGCGCGCCATAGCCGCGCGCGTGGACGACGCGTTCGGGGATACGCTCGTGATCGAAGTGGAAAATTTTTTCGCGCAGGATGAAGTCTTCCAGCAGCGTCGGGCCTCGCGGGCCGGCGCGCAGGCTGTTCTGATCGTCCGCGATCGGCACGCCCTGCGCCGTGGTCATCGTCTGGGCGGCGTCGCTGGTGGTCTGGTGCGTTTCGCCGCCGTGGCCCTGGGGTTCGGCATAGCTGGCGGTGGCATCACCTTGCACCTTGTCGCCTTCGTTCTTGCTCTTGCCGTGCGCCATGTCGATACCCTTGCCTGACTGGATGTCGTGCGCTGAACGCATGGAAGCGCGGATCGACCACAGGACAAGATGCATGATCTGGATCAGTTTCGACGAATAGGGGCTAGCCGAAGCTCGTCCGTCGGCAGAGACAGGGGAGGCACTGCGGTCTGTGGCTTCCACGCGCCCGCGTAGGGAGATGTGATCTGGTCGACGCCTGGCCCGCCATTGTCTGCGTCCCCGCCCGCGACGAGGCGGCGATGCTGCCGCGGCTTTTGGTGGGCCTAGCCGAACTGGCGATCATGCCGGAGGACCTGCGGGTGTGCATCTACCTTGACGGCTGTACCGACGGGAGTGCGGACCTGCTGTCGCAGGCTGTGTCGACGTTGCCGTTTCAGCTTATGGTCGAGATCGGTCCCAAGCAGCGGCCGGCGAACGCCGGCGCGGCGCGCAGGCGAGCCATGGAGTTGGGGCTTCGCGCGCTTGGAGGCGCCGAGGGGTTGCTGTTCACGACGGACGCAGACACCGTGCCGCATCCTGACTGGGTATCGGCAGGGCGCGAGGCGTTGGCCGTGGCGGATGTGGTTGCCGGTGAGATCTTGCGCGCCGATGCGGCAGCCGATCCCGAGCAAACGCGTGTGGAGCGTTACTATGATCGCTTGTACCGGCTTCGGCGGTCGATCGATCCGGTCGTGTGGGAAGCGCCCGACACGCACCATTTCAGCGGCGGCGCCAATCTCGCGATGCGCGCGTCGGCATATCGCGCCATCGGCGGCTTCAGACCGTTGCCGTGCGGAGAGGATGCTACGTTGCTTGATGATGCCGCCCGCGCCGGCTTTCGCGTTCGGCGCGACGCGAAATTGCGCGTCGAAACCTCGTCGCGGCGTAGCGGGCGCGTCACGGGTGGGCTTGCTGGTTCGCTTCGGGCGATCGATGCGGGGCGGCAGATCCGGGTATCAGACCCGCGTGCTGGCGCCTGGCAATGGCGCGAGCAGGCGATGGCGCGGCGTTCGTTCGCGATGATCGACCAAATGTCCGTGCGGGTCGCAGTAGGCGAGCGCTTGGGCCTGAGCGCGGATCATGTGCTTGGCGTAGCGCGTGATTGCCCTAATGCTGAGGCTTTTGCGATGCGGATCGTACCGGCTGCACCGGTGTTTCATGACGCGGTGACGCTGGGTGAGGCGGAAGATCTGTTGGCGATGCTGGATGGTGGAACGTGCGGGATTGCCGCGTGAGCGCGATTGGCGTGCTGCTCGCGGCGGCAATTCGGGAGCAGGGATGGGACGTTGATCCGCCTCGCGATCCACAATCGGGCGAGGATTATCTGCGGGTGCTGCGCGTGCTTTATGCCACCGGTCGGCAGGACCTTCCGCTCGGACGCCTGCTCGAAGGCCATGTGGATGCGGTGCAGATCGTGGGGCGTTATGGTTCGGCGGGGCAGGTGGAGCGATTGCACGCCGCGCTGCGCACCGGCGCCGTTCTCGGGGTGTGGAACGCCGCCCTTACCGGCGAGCCGTTGCGTCTGACCACGGGAGATCGGCTGACCGGCGGGAAAAGCTACGCTTCCGGCGCGGGCGTGCTGAGCCATGCGCTGGTGACCGCGGAGCGTGACGAGGGCGTGCAGTTGCTCCTCCTTGATCTGTCGCGCGTCGAGCCGGTGATCGACCGGGATTGGTGGCAGGTCACAGGAATGCAGCGATCGGAGACACATCAAGTGCGTTGGGATGACGCGCTGATCGATCCCGACGACCGGATCGGCGCGAGCAATCTGTACGCAAGCGAACCGTTCTTCAGCGGCGGTGCGCTACGCTTCGTGGCGGTTCATGCCGGCGGCGTGGCGGGCATTTGCGACCGCGTGCGCGATCATCTGGTTGCCGCGGGCCGGGCCGACGATCCGTTCCAGGCGGCGCGGCTTGCCGAGTTGTTCTGCCTGGCGGATCATGCCGCGGCGACGGTGCGTCGAACGGCGGAGAGCTGGTTCGAGACGGATGGCGAAGAGCGGCTGGCACGCGTTGCGGCGGCCCGGCTGACCGTCGCCGATGCGGGGCAACGGGCAATCGGGCTGGCGCAGGAAGCGGTGGGCTTGGCTGCTCATTTTGTCAGCCATCCCTTGTCGGCGATGCTCACGGATTTGACGGTTTACCTGCGGCAGCCGGCACCGGACGCGCAGCGGCTGCGCGTGGGACGCGCGGTGCAATCGGGCGCGCTGGCGCCGGCGCTGTGAGGTTGTCGCTGGCGGGCGTGCGCCGCGCGGCGATCGTGGCACCGCATCCCGACGACGAGATAATCGGGGCGGCTGCCCTGATCGCAGCCCTTCGCCGCAACGGATGCGACGTGCGCGTGATCGTGGTGAGCGATGGCGCCGCATCGCACCCGGGCAGCTTGAAGTGGCCTCGCCGCAGGCTAGTCGCGGCACGGCGGTTAGAGAGCCTGCGCGCGCTGCGGCGGTTGGAGGTGCTACCCGGCAAGGTGCGCTTCCTTGGCTTGCCCGATGGGGCGGTGGGCACGCAGGAGGCGCAATGTCGGCGTGCCCTGCACGCGGCACTCAGGCGCGCTTGCCCCGACCTGATCGTCGGGCCGGCAATAAGCGACGCGCATCCGGATCATCGAGCGGTTGCCGCAGCGCTTCGGCAATGGCGCTCGGGCGCGCGGCGGCTGAGCTATAAGGTCTGGCCGCCCCGCCAGCGTTTGGGCGCGCGTGGGGGGCTTGTGGTGTCGCCACGTGGGGCAAGCGCCAAGCGGTCGTTGATACGCGTTCATCGCACACAGCTGGGCGCGATCAGGGACGATCCGAGCGGCTTTGCCATCGCGCCTCATGAACTCGCGGCCTTTGCGTATCCGATCGAGTGCTTTGTGGAAGAGCGGCGGTGACGCGGATCAGCCTTGAAGGGTTCGCCGGTAAATTCGCGGCGAATGATGATCCATGGGGCACCTTCTCCAGCCGCGACGAAGCGGTAAAGCGGGCGGCGATCCTGCATGGCCTGGGTTCGGGCCCGCTTGGCCGGGTGCTGGAGCTTGGCAGCGGCAACGGCTCGAACAGCCGTGCGATGGCGTCGCGGGTACGCCGGCTCGATGCGACGGAGGGAACAAAGGAGGGCACGCAGCTGACGGCGAGGGCGCTCGTTGAATGGCCAAGGGCGCGAGCGATCAGGCTCGCCCTGCCGGCGCCATTCCCGCAAAAGGACTATGACGCGATCGTCATTGCCGAACTGCTCTATTATCTTTCTCCGGTTGCGATGGCCGATGTTGCGGATCGCGTTGCGCAGGCAATGCGGCCAGGTGGCAGGCTGGTGCTGGCGCATCACCGGATCGACTTCTACGACTTCGCCCAGCATGCCGCGGGCATTCAGCGGCGCTTTCTTCACCTCACCGGCGGAGAATGGCAGGTGCGGACCTTGCGACGGCGCCGGAAATGGGAGGTAATTGTCGCTGTGCGCGTTGCGCGATAAAATAGGCGACCCTTCACGCGCGGCCGCAGCATCAATCTGCTCCATGCGGAACAGCTCTTTGGCCCCGATCACGTCGCGGTAGAAGGCGACGGCGGCGTCCAAGAGATATGGTAGATCGAGAGGAAGCGGGGCTTCGGCGGCGCGGCGTCCATGGCTCAGTACCTGAAGTGAAAATGGATTGTGCTGCCGGCGCGTCGCGCGACAATGCGGGCGCGGCGCAAACATCGTTGCCGCTCTCGCAACGGTCAGTCGATCAAATCGCCGATCGCAACGGGGCGGGCGGGGAAGCGCGCGGTGAAGCCGGGGTCCGACGCACGGCCGGCGTCGGCAAGGAGGCGCAGCAGCGTCGGTTCGCAATTGCGGCCCTGACACAGCCCCATGCCGCAGCGCGTGGCGAGCTTCACCGCATTGGCCGAGGCGCCGGTGGCGATCGCCCGAGTGATTGGCGCGAGCGGCACATCCTCGCAGCGGCAGATCAGCGTGTCCGGATCGCAAGCAGGCAGGTAGGGGTGCGGATCGGCGATGGCGTCGAGCAGGGCGGCAAAGCTGCGATGCTGCTCGAGCGACCGGCGGACCGGGCGTGCGGTGGTGTTTGCCGCAGCGGGCGTGATGAGGCCGAGATCCTGCGCGATGCCGAGGCCGGCGAGGGTGCCGCCGGCAGATGCGGCTGCCGCGCCGGCGACGCCGGTCACTTCGCCGGCGACGTAGAGACCCGGCAGCGAGCTTCGCATCCATGCGTCATGCGTGCAGCGCCAGCCGCCAGCAGGGCCGGCCGCAACCATGGCGGCGACGGCCATGCGCGGCAGCGTGGATTGCGGCACAAAGCCGTAGCATAGGCCGACCGCGTCGCACGCGACGGCGCCGGCACTTGTCTCGACACCAGTCACCTGCTTGGCACCGAGAATGCGGTGTAGTGCCGTGCCGAAGTGGACGGGCACGCCTGCGCGGCGCAGGACGCGCATGGCGCTGCCGCCGGCGAGGAGATCGTGAAAGCGACGAGCGGCGGTTGCTGGCGCACCAAGCAGGGGAGCGAGCATCTTGTGCCGCGGCTGGGCGAACAGCACGGCGGCGACCTCACCGCCAGCGCGAACGATCTGTTCCGCAATGACGAGTTGCAGCGGATGCGTGCCGGCGAAGAGAATGCGCTCGCCCGCGAGGATGTGCTGGCTCTTGAGCAATGTCTGGATACCGCCGGCGGCATATACACCGGGTAAAGTCCAGCCGGGCAGCGGCACGGCGAGATCCTGGCATCCCGTGGCAATGAGCATGTGGCTCGCGGTGATCTCCTGCGTGCCGTCCACCCCGTGCGCGATGAGGCGGCCGGGCTGGCAATCGAGGACGGATCGCCCGCCGAGCCAGGTGACGCGATCGAGTGCCTCGAAACGGGCGAGCTGATCTCTCAGCGGGGCGTAGTTGCGGCCGGGCAACCAGTCTGCGGTGCGGCGGGGTGGCTGGCGCAGGATCTGGCCGCCGGCGCGGGCCTGTTCGTCAATAACGGCAATCCTGATTGGGTGGTCGGCGAGCGCGAGCGCCGCGGCTTGCCCGGCCGGACCGCCGCCGATGATCGCGACATCGAAGGCGAGCGGCTCAGCCAAGGGTTGTGACCTCCAGACCGTCGGCGACCTCGGTGAGGCAGGCGCGCACGCGGCGGCCGCTCGCCGCGAGGATCACTGTGCATTCCCCGCAGCTGCCCATGGTGCAATAAAGGCCGCGTGGGCGGCCCCGCGTATCGCGGCGAAAGGAGATGCGCCCGCTGACGAGCATGGCTGATGCGATCGTCTCGCCCGGTGTGCAGGCGATCGGCTCGCCGTCGACGATCAGCGTTAGGGGTTGCGGATCATTGCTCGTGCGGCGGGCTGTCATCCCATGAACCCGTTTAGATGTTCGAACCGCGCGGGCGAGACGATGTCGAGCTCGGGCGCGGGGCGGCCGGTCATCGCGGCGGCGAGCAGGCGCGCAAAGGTGAGGCCGAGAGTGAAGGCGGAGCCGCCGGCCGCGACATACAGCCCCGGCATGCGCGGCACCTCACCGACGACCGGCAGCTGATCGGCAGAAATGGCGGTGACGCCGGTCCAGCTGCGCAAGAGGTCCAGTGCCGCGACCTGTGGCACCACATCGGTCGCGGCGCGCAGATTGCCGACTAGCGAGCCGGCGATCAGCGCGGGCTTGCGTGACAGGTCGAAGCCGCCGTCGGCGGATTGCGCAAGGCGCGACGGCCAGCCGCCGCCGATCAGCAGATTGCCGGCATGGGTTTGCTTCAGCGACAGACGGCGCCCGACATGCTGCACGAGATGCGGAATAGTCGGTGGCACGCGCACCGTGGCGTTCATCAGCAGGGCGACGGGATATAGCGGCATGTGGAGGTTCGCCCGCGCGCACAACGGCGCCGTCCAAGCCCCGGCCGCGACCAGCACGCGATCGGCCGCAAGCGACCAGCCGCTGCCGCCGAGGCTGAAGCCCGAGGTAGCGCGCGCGATCGTGGCGACGGGCGTGTGCGTGCGCAGGTCTGCCCCGGCGACGCGGGCCGCAGCGGCGAGTGCGGGTGTCATCGCCTTCGGATCGGCATGGCCCTCGTCTTTCGAGAAGTTGGCGGCCAATATCCGATCTGACAGATAGGGCGCGATGGCGCGGGCGGCGGCACCGTCGAGTGTCTCAACCGACAGCCCCTCGCGCCGCTCGCGCTCTGCCTTGCGCTCGAGAAGGGTGACCTGTTCGGTTGTTTCCGCCACCATCAGCCCGCCGTGCATGGCGACGTGAAGATCGGTGCCGAGCTCCTGTTCGACGCTGCGCCAATCCTCTACCGCCAGTCGGCTGAGTGCGACAATGGCAGCAGCCTGGTCTGCGAGCGCATCGCCATTCTCCAGAAAGCGGCGTTCGATCTGGAAGTGCAGCGAGCCAGCGTTCTGACCCGATGCGCCGGTGTTCACGTCGCCGGCTTCGAATAGCACGACGGATGCGCCGGCGAGTGCCAGCCGCCATGCCGTGGCGCAACCGATCAGCCCGCCACCGATAATCGCCACCTCGGCTCGGTCCATGGACGCCTAGATGCGCCCGAGCTGTACCAGAGTCTCGCGGATTTTCAGCGCGTCCTGAGCCGACACATCACGCAGCGGCGCACGGACGTAGCCACCCGGCAGTCCTTGTGCGTTGAGCGCGGCCTTCAGGATCGCCGGACCGGAGCCGAAGCGGCCAACGAGTTCGGGCGTGTACCATTGATCAAGGATCACGCGATCCTGAAGCCCGCAGGCCCGCGCGCCGTCGATGTCGCCAGCCCATAGCTTGTTGTAGAAATCGGGATGGGTGCGGCCGAGCACTGCGCCGGCACCCATGGTGCCGTCACCGCCATGCATGCGCAGGAAGGTGAGGCCGTGTTCGTCCATGGTGTGGCCGAACACGCGTACCTCTTCGTTGAGCGCGTAAAAGGTGTCGACGAAGCGGCGCAGGTCGCTGGTCGACTGCTTGATCGCAACGACGTTCTCCAGCGCGGCAATGCGCTTCAGCAGATCGAGCGGCAGGTCGATGCCGGTGCCTGGCGGCCAGTTATAGACGCAGATTGGGAGCGGTGTGGCAGCGGACAGATCGGCGTAGAAGGCGACGACCTCCTCACCCGACGGCTTGTAATAAGGCGGCGGGGTGACGACGATCCCGTCAAAGCCGCTGGCGGCGGCGTGTTGCGCGTGAGCGAGCACCTGGCGCGGTGTGTAAGCGGTGCAGCCGGCCAGTAGCGGCAGCTTTCCGGCAAGCTGCGCACCGGCGGCAGCGAAGAGTTGCGCGCGTTCAGCGTCGGAAAGGCTGGGCCATTCGCCGGTGGTGCCAGCAATTAACAGGCCATGCATCCCCTCGCCATGCAGCCATTCGAGCAAGCCGCCGAGCGCGGTGAGATCGAGATTGCGTTCGGCGTCGAACGGCGTGGTGATCGCGGGAATATAGCCACGCCAGTCCGCGCGCGATCGCTTGCTCATGTGTTCTTTTCCCCCGCGGGCATCGGCCCTGTTTTAGCCGTAACGGCGAAGTGATCGGCGCAATAGGGGCAACGAAGTGCGAATCATGTTGCGATCTGCGCAACTTATGTCAGTCTTCATTCTGTCACATCACATCACCGGGGGGTGCATCATGTGGGACAGCGCACTGCATTATTTCTACGAGGCCGCGAATCTCGGATCGATGCGGCTGGCTAGCGACAAGATCGGTGTCGCGGTGTCGTCGATCAGCCGACAGATCGCGCAGCTGGAATATGAGCTTGGCATCCCGCTGATCGAACGCGGGCGCCGCTCCATTCGGCTGACCGAGGCGGGGCAACTCGCCTACGAATACCACAAGAACCAGATCGCCGGGCGCGAAGGGCTGCTGAACCAGATCCAAGAGCTGCGCGAGGTGAAGACGGGGCGGATCGACTTGGCGATTGGGGAAGGCTTTTTCGGCCCGCCCTTCACTGCGATGATCGAGGCGTTTCAGGCCAAGAACCCCGGCATCGCAGTTTCCGTGACGAGCTGCCCCAGTGCCGAAATCATCCGCATGGTGATCGAGGACGAGGCGCATATCGGCATGATCCTGTCGACCACCAGCGAGCCCAAGATCCGCACGCGGGCAGCGGTGGCGCAGCCACTGCTGGTGCTGTGTGCGCCCGATCACCCGGCGGCAGCGATGGGATCGATGACGGTGGCGCAACTCGCGACATTCGAATTGTGCCTGCCGCCGGGCGGCTTTCGCATCCGCGGAACGCTGAACGATGCGCAGAAGCGGGCACAGGTGTGCCTGGAGCCGCGGCTGGTGACGACGTCGATCGCGATGATGCGCGAGATGGCCAAGGGCGGCCGCGCCGTCACGGTGCTGCCGCGCATCTCCGCCATTGCCGAGCTGGAAGAAGGCTCGCTGGTGGCGCGCCCGCTGATCGACGATGCGATCGAACATAGCACCGTGAGCTTGATCCATCGGCTGGGACGGCAGCTGGACGGTGCGCCGGCACGATTGCTGGCAGTGATTGAGGCGAAGCTGAAGAGCTGGAGTTGAGTGGAGATCGGGGGAACTCGCCCGCTCACCTATCGACCTGCTCAGGGCGGATGGGGCCTAGGTTGTTGCGAGGACCTTGGATTGCCGTGTGGGCAGCGCGAGGCATGCCACCATCAGCACGCCCGCATTGACCGCCATGGCGATCAGGCCAATTTCCCATCCGGGCAGCAGCGTTTTCCATAGCGCCTGCGCTTGCGGCAGCAGCAGCGCGACATATCCTGCAACGATCCCGAGGAACACGCCACGGGCATGCGCACGCGGCCACAGGAAGGCGGCGTAGACGCCCGGCGCCAGCATGCCAATCGCGGCATAGGCGGACAGGCCGATCTCGACGAGCGACTTGGAGCCGCCCAGCGTCAGGTACACGGCCGCCGCTGCGAAGCCGATCATCGACAGCCGCGAGGCGAGCAGGGTGGTGCGATCCGACAGGCCCGGCCGAAGCGGCAGGAGCACGTTGCGGCTGAAGATCGATCCGGCAGTGAGCAGAAGCACCGATCCCGGCACCAGCGCAAGCAGGCAGGCTGTGCCGGCGAAGATGCCGATCACCCACGCCGGATAACGATCGGCGACGAACTGCAGCAGCACCGCATTAGTATCTCCCGCGGCGGGCTGCGTTCCGGCGAGCAGTGCGGCGAACCCCAGCAGGATGATGAAGAAATAGGAGAGCGAATAGATCGGCTGCCAAATCGCGTTGCGGCGGATCGTCGCCTCGCTGCCGGCGGAGAAGCACAACTGGAACAGATGCGGCAGGATCCAGTTGCCGAGTGCGACATTCAGCGCGGAGGTCATGAGCCAAATCTGGCTGAGCCCGGCGCCTGGTTGCAGCCCGGGCAGCTTGCCGATACCCGGATAGCTGTCCTGCGCGATACGATAAACATCGAGCATCGACGCGGCGCCAACCTTTCCGGCGACGGTGGCGCACAGGCCGATGACGATCAGGACCATCAGCACGTCTTTCACCCCGGCGGCAAAGGCGGCCGAACGCAAGCCGGCGAAGAAGACGAAGCCGAGCATGAAGAGCGCGGCGATGATTGCCGATACGGCAGGCGAGACCTCCGGTCCGAGCGTCAGCCGAACGATGAGGCTGAGCGCGACGATCTGGATCTGCACATAGACGATCAGCGCGGTGATGCCGGCAAGACCGACCACGACGCCGAGCCAGGTTGCGCGATAATGCGCGGCGAAGAAGTCTGCCTGCGTAACCAGGTTGTGGCGGCGACCGGCGTTCCAGATCAGCGGCATCAGCCAATAACCGATCGTTGCCGACAGCGAGACGGAGGTGAGCGCCAGGTAAGCGGGTGCGCCGTAAGCCCAGGCGAACCCCGAGATGCCAAGCACGGCGAAGGTGGTGTAGATCTCGCCGGCGTTCAGGAACCAGAAGATCAGCACGCCGAACTGGCGCCCGCCGACCGCCCAGTCGGCAAGCGTGCGTGCTTTTGCCTGACGGCGCGCCGAGAGCAGCGCCCCCACCATGGTGCCAAGCACGATCGCCAGGGTCAGGACCAGGATCATGCCGGACCGTTCGCGAACTCGGGATTTCTGCGGTCGATCGAGAAGACGACGGCGATGACGATCGAGGTCACCACGACGCCGGCCATCTGCCAGATCATCGGAAAGGGCAGCGAGATCGGGCGCCAGGCAACGTCGTTGACGAGCGGGATGCAGCCGACCTGCCAGAGGAAGGGGATCAGCAACAGCCAGCGGTGCGGACGTTTCATGCCGGGCCGCCACCTGCGGCGATCCAGCCGCGGATCTTTGCGTCGAGCACGTCCATCGGCAGCGCACCGGTGTTCAGCGTCTGGCGGTGATAGTCGCGCACGTCGAACTTGTGGCCGAGCGTCTTCGTGGCTGTTTCGCGCAGCTCACGAAACTTCAGTTCGCCGATCTTGTAGGCGCATGCCTGACCCGGATAGGCGATGTAGCGATCGATCTCGACCGCAACGTCGCGCGGTGCCATCGAGGTATTGGCGAGTATATAGTCGATCGCCTGCTGACGGTCCCAGCCCTTGGCGTGGATGCCGGTGTCGACCACCAGACGCACCGCACGCAGCATTTCCATGTCGAGATGGCCGAACAACTGCATCGGATCGCCGAACATGCCGAGCTCCGGCCCGAGCGACTCGGCATAGAGGCCCCAGCCTTCGGTGTAAGCGGTGACCTCTCCGTGGCGCAGCAGCGGCGGCAGGCCCTCGTTTTCCAGCGCAAGCGTCAGCTGGAAATGGTGACCCGGAATGCCCTCGTGCAGCGTCAGCGTTTCGAGCGTGGGGATCGGCCGCGTGTTGAGCATCGACATGTTGAAGTACAGCACGCCGGGGGTGACGCCGTCCGGAGGGCCGGGACGGTAATAGCCGGTGCCGCGCTGGTCGCCGAGCGCGGGCAGCGGGCGGACCTCGAAGGGTGCCTTTGGGTGATCGTGAAACAGTCGCGGGATGGCGGGCCAGATCTTCGCCTCAATGGCCTTGAAGCGGGCGAGCAGTTCTTCCGGGTTCTTGTAGTAATATTTCGGGTCGGTGCGAACGTGCTCGAAGAAAGCCTTCAGATCACCGGAAAAGCCGACTTGTTTGCGCACCTTCTCCATGTCACCGCGGATGCGCGAAACCTCTGCCAGGCCGAGCCGGTGAATGTCGTCGGCGCTGCGCTTCGTGGTCGTGTGGCGCTGCAACTCCCACGCATAGAGCCGAGCGCCGTCCTTCATCGCGCCGCGCCCGGGCGCTGTCAGGGCGCGCGGCAGGTACGTCTCGCGAAGGTAGCTGCCCCAGCCGCGGTAGGCAGGATAGACGTGGCCTTCGATCGCCTCGCGAAATGCCGCAGTGAGGCGGGTGCGCTCGGCAGCGGGAATGGTGGCGGGCATGCGGGTGATGCCGGCCCAAAAGGCGCTTTGTTCGATCGGCAAGGCGAGCATCGCATCGACCTGCGCCAGCACGTTCGCAACGATGATTTTCGGCTGGATATAGCCCGCGCCCAACCCCTGCTGCAGGCGAACGACGGCACTGTTCATATAGCCGGTGAAGCCGTCGAAGCGCGCCAGTGTATCGTCATAATCGGCGACGGTTTCGTATTTGGCGCCGGCGAGAAAGTCGGGAAACTCGACCTGCAGTCCGAACGACGGGTTGAGCGGTGCCATGCGCTGAACGGCGAACAGCCCAAAGTTGAGCAGGTCCAGCATCTGCTGCGTTTTGTACGCAAACACGTCATAGGCGATGCGATCGACGGGGCCGAGGCTTGTGCGATCGATCGTGGCGAGATCGATCGCATCGCGCTGCTTGTCGGCGCGTAGCCGCGCTTCATAGGCGTCACTGAGCGGGTCGAGAAAAAGCGGGGCGCCCTTGGTTCCGCTTCGGTCGGCGTTGAGCGGGTCCAGCGCGGCGTCGGCGGCAGCGCTGCGCTCCAGCAAGGCGCGGAGGCGGGCGCCGTCGCTACCCTGAGCCAGACCGGGCAGCGGGGCGAAGGCGGTGGCGCACGCCAGCAGCCCAAGGGCGTTGCGACGCGTGAACAGGCGTGGTTCGTTCGGCAATCTGCGGCCCCCCTCTTGGCGTCGCCAATCGTGTCGTCTCCGCGCGGGAATGCAACCTTGCTGCGCCGAGTTGATCATCTGGCAGCTGCAGCGGCTAAGTTATTCTTTTTGCACCCTTCGCATATTGCAGCATTGCTTTAGATCGAAGGAAACCCGGGTTGCGTTGCGTTTGGCGCAACCATTCGGGGCAAGTTTGCGCATTGCCTTAGCTGACGAATGCCGCAGTCTTCGTGCGTCTTCAGGGAGGGACTTGATGAAGCTCTGGCGCACCGTGCTTGCCGCACTGACGGCCGTTTGCGCGACGGCAGTTGCTGCGCAGGAGGGCGCGCCCGTGACTGCGCTGGTTGGCGGGACCGTGGTGGACGTGGACACCGGCCGCGCGACGCCAAACGCCATCATCCTGGTGCAAGGCGAGCGAATCGTGAGTGTCGGGCCGGCGGCCTCGGTGCCGGTGCCCGATGGGGCAAAGGTGGTGCCGATGGCGGGCAAGTGGCTGATCCCCGGCCTGATGAACATGCACGTGCACTTCGGGCTGAAGCTGCCGGGCGCTGAGGGCAACGCGCTGGTCGACGAGAGCGATGGCGAGGAAGCGCTGCGCATGGCGGACAATGCGCGCCGCAGCCTGCTGGCAGGCGTCACCACGGTACGGCTGACCGCGGAGGATCGTGGCCTCGATTTCATGTTGAAGCGCGCGATCGAGAGGGGGCAGGCGGTGGGGCCGCGGATCGAATCCGCAGGCGAGCTGATCGTGCCAACTGGCGGACACGGCTCGCTGGAGGCGGATGGGCCGGCGGAGTTCAGCAAGGTGGTGCGCGAGCAGATCAAGCGGGGTGCTAGCTGGATCAAAATAGCCGTTTCCGGCGGCATATCGGATACGCACGGGAGCATTTCGGCCGCGCCGATGACGGATGCGGAGCTGTCCACCATCATCGAAGTGGCGCACCGCAACGGCGTGAAGGTGACGGCGCATAACGGATCGTCCGAGGCGGCGTTGCAGGCGCTGAAGTTCGGAATCGACTGTTTCGAGCATGGCTATCACTTCGACGACGACGTGCTGGCCAAGATGAAGGCGCAGGGCGTGTGGCTGGTGCCGACCATGGTGGTCAGCCAGCCGGGTGCCTATGAATTCTACCGCAAGATCGGCTCGCCGCCCTGGTATCTCGACCGAGTCGCCTCGACCGGCAAGGACCATTGGGCGATGCTGCAGAAGGCGATCAAGCTGGGGATCAACGTGGCGCTCGGCACCGACCAGTTCCCGTTCGAGCCCAATGACGGCACCACGGCGACGGTGGCGGAAGCGGAGCTTTACCAGAAGGCGGGGATGACGCCGCTCGCCGCCTTGCAGTCCGCAACCATCCGGCCGGCGAAGATGCTCGGGCTTGACGATCACGTCGGCCGGATCGTGGCGGGGCAATATGCGGATATCGTCGCGGTCGATGCGGACCCCACGAAGGACGTCTCGGCGCTGCGCACGCTCGATTTCGTGATGAAGGGTGGCGCGATCTACCGCGACGACGACCACCCAGAAATGATCGCGCGCTGACGGATGCTCATAATCGTGTGATCACGGGTGCGACCGTGCGGCCTTCATGCAGGCTGGCGCTCAATCCAGGGAGATGATGGTGTTACGATCCGTTCTTGCTGTTGTTCTTGCGCTGTCCGGTGCGCTTGCCGCTCCTGCGACCGCGCAGGAGGCCAAGCGGCGATGGGATGAATTGTGCCAGTTGCGCAAGGACAAGCTGGATATCGTCCTGCCGCAGGCGATGCGCGAGAACGGGATCGACATGTGGATCGTCGCCGGACGCGAAGGCCATAACGATCCCAATGCCATGCTTCTGGGCGACGGTTATATTGGTGATATCGGCTATTACGTCTTCACCGATCGTGGCGGTGGCCGGATCGAGCGCGCGGCGTTCGGGATTGGCGGCGCCGCGTTCGATCAATGCCCGCTCTACGATCTTCGCCCGGCGCCGTCCGAGCTGGCCGCCTTCGTCAAGGCGCGGCAGCCGAAGAAGATCGGCATCAACGTGGCGTCGGAAATCGGCAGCGCGGATGGGCTTAGCCATTCGCTGTACGAGAAGTTGCGCGAGACGCTCGGGCCGGCGCTGTCAGCGCGCATGGTTTCGGCGGAAAAGCTGGTATCCGATTTTCGCGGACGACACACCGCGCTTAGCATCGCGGCCTTTGCCAAGGCGGGCGAATATTCGCGCACCATCGTCGAGCGGGCGTTGTCCAACGAGGTTATACGGCCGGGCCATACCACCACCGGCGACGTCGCCTGGTGGATGATGGAACAGCTGCACAAGGAAGGGCTGGGCAACAGCTTCGGTCTGCCGAGCATCTATATCTTGGGGCCGGGGCCACGCGGGCCGGTTTCGGGCGATCACGTGATCCAGCCGGGCGATCTGATCACGGTCGACTGGGGTGTAAATTACCTGACGGCCTACACCGACATGAAGCGCATGGCCTATGTGCTGAAGCCGGGCGAGAACGCCCCGCCGCCGGGCGTGCAGCGCGCGTACGACAAGGGGCAAGTGATCCGGGGCATGATCCTCGATGGAATACGCCCGGGCGTGACGGCGGGCGACGCACTTGCCGCGGTGAACCGCAAGGTGGCGGCGACGCCAGGCTACGTGCTCGGCAAATATGATGATCCCAGCGCCGATCCGAAGGTGACCGATGTGGTGATCGGTAGTCATTCGGTGGGGGATCTGGGCCATGGATCGGGGCCGTCGATGGCCGATTTCAACCCGTTGCGGATGACCTACACGCTTCGGCCCGGCAATCTGCTGTCGGTCGAGCTGTTCGTCTATACCGTGGTGCCCGAATGGGGGACGCGCAAGATCAAGATCCCACTGGAGGACAATGGCGTGGTGACGGACAGCGGGCTGCAATGGGCCTATCCGCCCAACAGCCGCATCCTGCTGGTGAAATAACGGTTTAGGGTCGTGCTGCCGAATGCCAGCGACAGTAGGTTGCGTCGTGGTGATTGCGCGTGCCTGCTGCCAGACTTGGGCTGAACCTGACGAAGCAAGAAGTGGATGTGGTGCGTGATCGATCGTCGTCGCTTTCTCGAAGGAACCGCTGCGGGGCTTGCGCTGGGCGGGGGCGTGCCGGCGTGGGCACAGGGGGCAAGCGCGGATGCGGCGCTTTCCGCGCTGCTCCAGCGGCATAGCGAGGCGTACCTGATGCGATCGCCGGAAGAGGCAACGGCCGCTGATTTTGACGTCGGCGCGAATGCTGGCATGCGCGCAAAGCTGGACGATCGCTCTTTGGCAGCGCGTGCGGCGGATCAGCAGGCGATCAAGGCGGCGCTGACACAGCTTGGCGCGATAGACGTAGGCCAATTGTCTTCGCGCAGCGCGCTCGATTTCGCGGTGGCGCAGTTCGTTTATGACACGCTGGACGATCTGCTCGGCCGCTATGGCTATGTTGACGGCAATCTGCGCCCGAGCCCTTACGTCGTCAGTCAGATGAACGGCGCATATTATTGGCTTCCCGATTTCATCGGCAGCCGCCATCCGATCGAGACGCGCGCCGATGTGGAGGCGTGGCTGCTGCGGCTTGCGGCACTTGCGACCGCGATCGATCAGGAAACCGATCGCGTGCGCCATGACGCCGGTCTAGGCGTGATCCCGCCCGATTTCGTAATCGAGCGCACGGTGCTGCAGATCAAGGGATTGCGCGATGGCGATCCGCTGCAATCGGCGCTGATCGCGCCTGCGCTGAAGCGGGTGCGCGAGAAGGGTTTCGGCGATGTGCAGGCGCAGGCGCTCGGCATCTTCCGCAATCGCATCCAGCCGGCGCTGACGCGCCAGGCGGAGACGCTGAAGGCGCTGCTGCCCCGCACCGATGCGCGTGCCGGCGTGTGGAAGCTGCCTGACGGCGACTCATATTACGCGGCAGCGGTGCGCGCGAACACGACCGTCGAAACATCGCCAGCGGAACTTCACCGGATCGGACTGGAACAGTGCCGCGCACTGACGGCGGAGATCGATGCGCTGCTGAAGGCGCAAGGGATGAGCAAGGGCAGCGCGATCGCACGCATGCAGGCGCTTGATGCCGATCCGCGCTTCATTGTGTCGAATGATGATGCGGGCCGCGCGAAGCTGCTCGGGCTGGCCGACGCCTATCTCAAGAAGACGACGGGGCTCTTGCCGGCGGCGTTCAACAGTCCCGCGATCGATCCGATCATCGTGCGGCGCATCCCGCCGGCGGTGGAGGCGGGAGCGCCCGGCGCCTTTTATTCCGAAGGTGCGCCGGGGCAGCCGGGCGTGTACTCGATCAATCTTCACCGACCCGACGAGCACGTGCTGTGGCGGCTGCCGACGTTGACGCATCACGAAGGCATTCCGGGGCACCATTTCCAGGCGAGCATGCTGCGCCGTGCTCCGGCGCTGCCGCTGTTCCGGCGCATGGTGCGCTTTTCCTCCTACACCGAGGGCTGGGCGCTGTATGCGCAGCAGGTGGCGGATGAGATCGGTTTCTTCGATGGCGATCCGTTCGGGCGGATCGGCTATCTCCAGTCCGAGCTGTTTCGGGCGGCGCGGATTGTGGTGGATACCGGGCTGCACTACCATCGCTGGACCAAACAGCAGGCGGTCGCCTGGATGGTGGAGAATGCCGGGGAGCAGCCGGAGGCGACCGATCGCGAGATGACGCGATACGCGGTCTATCCGGGGCAGGCGTGCAGTTTCAAGGTGGGCGCCAACGCGATCCATGCCGCGCGCGAGGATGCGCGAAAGGCGATGGGCGACCGTTTCGACGTGCGCGACTATCACGATCTGGTGCTGGCGAGCGGGCCGATGCCGATGTCGGTGCTGCAAGCCGCGACAAAGGCGTGGGCGGAGGGGAAAGGCTCGGCTGCGGCTTGATCGTCAACCGCTGATTGCCCGCGAGGTGGGTTGCCACAATCGGACCATGCCGGGATAGTTCGCGCGATGAGCCAGCAGATCGGGCAGGATTGGGGCGCGCGCGCCGCCGCGCTGAAGGCGGCGGGCGATCTGGCGGGCGCGGCGGATGCCTATGCCGCTGCCGTGCGGGCGCGGCCGACCAGCGCGGTTGCCGAACATAATCTGGCGGCGACACTGGGCGACCTTGGCGACCATGCCGGCGCACTCGCCGCCACGAAGCGGGCGTTCGACAAAGGTGGTGACGCGCCGGAGACGTGGCTGGTGCACGCGCGGTCGTTGCAGGCGCTGGGTGAGGTAGCGGCGGCGGAGGCTGCATTCGAGGAGGCGATCCGCAGGCGCCCCGGTTATGCCGTCGCGCATCGCGATCTGGCGCAGTTGCGCTGGATGCGCAGCGGGGAGCCGAGTGACGCCCTGCGGTCGCTGCATACGGCGCCGGACACGGCCGAACTGGCGATGGTCCGCGCCACCGTCCTCACCAGCGTTGGCGATCCTGCGGAAGCGCGAGCGGTGATCGAAAAGGCGGTGCGGCGGGCGCCGGATGATCTCGCGTTGCGGCTGACCGCGGCAGCACAGGCGGAGCGAGGCGGGGATGCGGCGGTGCAACTGGCGCATGCGACCGCTGCGCTGCGCCTCGCGCCGGCTTCGATAGACGCGGGGCGGGCGGCGGTGGAGGCGCTGCTGCATGCAGGGCGCTTGGCCGAGGCGGCGCAGCTGGCGGAGCGGGTGGCGGCGGCGGCGCCCGACGATCAGGCGGCGATTGCCCTGATGGCGACGGCGTGGCGGCTGGTCGGCGATCCGCGCCATGCTGCGCTGTGCGAGGACAAGGCGCTGATATCGCACGGCATGTTGCCGGTGCCGGCGGGCTGGGAAAGCCGTGCGGCGTTTCTGGGTGAATTGGCGGAGGCGCTGACGGCGCTGCATGGGTGGCGGTCGCATCCGCTTGGCCAGTCGGTGCGGCATGGCAGCCAGACGCAGGTCGATCTGACGCGGGTGGAGACGCCGGTGATCCGGGCGCTGTTCGCGACGCTGCCGGTGCTGATCGACGCGCATATCGCGGCGCTTGGCAGCGGCGACGATCCGGTGCGGCGGCGGATCAGCGGGCGGTGGCGCTTTGCCGGTGCGTGGTCGATCCGCCTGAATCCGGGTGGTTTTCACACCGATCACGTCCACCCGCAGGGCTGGCTGTCGTCTGCCTTTTACGTCTCGTTGCCGGAGGCGGTGGGGCGCGAGCCGGAGGGGTGGCTGGCGTTCGGGCGGCCGGGGATTGCGACCACGCCGCGGCTGGCGCCGTTTCGGCGATTGCAGCCCGTGCCGGGCATGCTGGCGCTGTTCCCATCATACCTATGGCACGGCACCGAGCTGTTCACCGGCGAAGAGCCTAGGCTGACGGTGGCCTTTGATATTGTGCCGACGTAATAAAATCGGAGAACATCAGGTGTGGTTTGGCCGCGACAATGCGTCATGCGGCCAAGGACAAATACAACGGGGGGTATGATGAGCCGACTGGGATTATTCTGCAGCGTCGCGGCACTGGCGCTCGCAATGCCGGCGCTGGCCGATCCGATCACCCCCAAGGCAGGAGCGCTGCCCTCACCGGCGGAAGCGTTTCCGACCGAGCCGGGCAGCGATTATTATCTCGCCAATTACGATGCGTACGAAAAGTATCTGAAGACGCTTGCCGCGCAGTCGGATCGGATGAAGCTGATCGACATCGGCAAGAGCGCCGAGGGGCGCACGATGTGGACGGCGGTGGTGTCCTCTCCGGCGAACCTTGCCAAGCTGGACCGCTATCAGGAAATCGCACGGCGGCTGGCCAAGGCGGAGGGCGTGAGCGAAGCGGAGGCCAAGGCGCTGGCCGCCGAGGGACGAGCAATCGTGTGGATCGATGCCGGGCTGCACGCGACCGAGACGGTGACGACGCAGAGCCAGATCCATGTGCTGTATCGCATGCTGACCGGGCAGGACGCCGAAACGAAGCGCATCCTGGACGAGACGATCGTGCTCTTCGGCCATGACAATCCAGACGGGCTGCAACTCGTCGCCGACTGGTACATGCGCAACAAGGACCCGAAGGATCGCGAGTTCCGCACGATCCCGCGGCTGTACCAGAAGTATGTCGGGCACGATAACAATCGCGACAGCTTCATGTCGCAGATGCCCGAGACGACCGCGATCAACCGCGTGCTGTTTCGCGAATGGTATCCGCAGATCATCTTCAACCAGCACCAGACCGGGCCGGCGGGTATGGTCGTCTTCGTCCCGCCGTTCCGCGATCCCTTCAACTACAATTACAATCCGATCGTGATGACCGAGCTGCAGGAGGTCGGTGCGTCGATGCACAGCCGGCTCGTCTCCGAGCAGAAGGGCGGTTCCGGCATGCGCTCCGCCGCGCCCTATTCGACGTGGCACAACGGCATGGTCCGATCGGTCGCGTACTTCCACAATTCGATCGGGCTGCTGACCGAGATCATCGGTGGCCCGACGCCCGAGAAGATCCCGCTGATCCCGGACTATCAGCTCGCGCGTAACGACGAGCCGCTGCCGATCGCGCCGCAGGAATGGCATCTGAAGGACAGCCTGGAATATCAGAATTCGCTCGATCGCGCGGTGATGGATTATGCCGCGCGCAATCGCGAGCGGCTGCTGATGAACATTTGGCGAATGGGCGACCAGGCGATCGCGCGCGGCAAGCGTGACAGCTGGACGATCACGCCGAACGACGTCGAGGCGGCGAAGGAAGCGGCCAAGGGCAAGACGGCCGAAGGCGGCGAGGTGTATTTCCGCGGGCCGCCGCCGATCGACAGCGGCCTTTACAAGAGCGTGCTGAACGACCCGGCAAAGCGCGATCCGCGTGGGTATGTCCTGCCGCCGATGCAGCGCGACATGCCGACGACGATCGCGTTCCTCAACGCGCTGCTGAAGACGGGCGTCGATGTCGAGCAAGCGAGCGCGCCGTTCACCGCCGGGGGCAAGCGCTATCCAGCGGGCAGCTATGTGGTGAAGACCGCGCAGGCCTATCGCCCGCACGTGCTCGACATGTTCGAGCCGCAGAACCACCCGCACGATCTGGAATATCCCGGCGGCCCGCCCAAGGCGCCGTACGACATCACCGGCTATACGCTCGCTTTTCAGATGGGTGTGCAGTTCGACCGTATCCTCGACGGGTTCGACGGCGCGTTCACCCGGGTGACGGCGGATCAGCTTGCACCGCCACCGGGGCGCGTGCTCGGCTCAGGCAGTGCCGGCTATGTGGTGGGGCATGAGACGAACAACAGCTTCATTCTGACCAATCGCCTGCTGAAGGCCGGCGTGCCGGTGTCGTGGCTGAACGAGACAACCAAGGCAGGCGGCGTGACCTTTGCACCGGGCGCGCTGTGGATCCCGGCGACGCAGCAGGCGGCCTCGATCATCGCGCAATCGGCGCCGCTGGGCGTCGATGCCTATCGCGTATCCCGCGCGCCAGCGGGCGCCAAGACGGCGCTGAAGCCGGTGCGGGTGGGGCTGGTGGACCGTTATGGCGGGGTGATGCCGGCCGGGTGGACCCGCTGGCTGCTGGAGCAGTATGAGTTTCCGTTTGAGGTGGTCTATCCGCAGACGCTCGACGCCGGGAACCTGAAGGCGAACTACGACGTGCTGCTCTTTGCCGACGGTACGGTGCCGGTGGAGCGCGGCGGCGCCTATCCCGGGGGCTATCGCAATTCGATGCCCAAGCCGGCTGACATTCCGGCGGATTACCGCGCCTGGCTGGGCGAGGTGAGCAAGGACAAGTCGGTGCCGGCGATCGATGCCTTCGCCAAGGCGGGCGGCACGGTGATCACCGTGGGCAGCGCCAATGCGCTCGCCAGCATGTTGTCGCCGGCGGTGCAGCCGGCGCTCGTCACCACGAAGCCCGACGGCACCGTGACGGCGCTGGACCACAAGCAATTCTACATCCCCGGCTCGATCCTGGCGGCGAAGGTCGATCCGACCAAGCCGCTGGCGTACGGCATGGCGCCCAAGGTCGACCTGTTCTTCGACGAGAGCCAGTCGTTCGTGCCGACCGCCGGCCTGACGCCGGTGGTAACGTATGACAGCGCGACCCCGCTGCGCAGCGGCTGGGCCGTGGGGCAGGAGAAGCTGAACGGCACGGTGGCGGTCGCCTCGGTCGATCTGGGGCAGGGCAAGCTGTTCGCCATGGGGCCGGAAGTGACCCAGCGCGCGCAGCCCTATGCGTCGTTCAAGCTGCTGTTCAACGGCATCCTCTACGGGCCGGCGAGCACGACGGCGCAATAAGAGCAAGGGACGGGGCGGGACTTTTTGGAGTGTCTGCCCCGCCGGTTCCGGCCGTTTGCGAGCAGACCCCGACGCTCACTTCAGCGACAGCCTAACCGACGAAATAGAATAATGTATCATGCGAAGTTTCAGCTTTGACCGAATTGATCCAGAGAGCGCGGCTTTGTGTAACTTTTATTTCGCTAGTGAGGTGAGGGAGACATAAGCGTTCGCGTCTTCACCCTTGAGCCGCCCGACACGAGGCGGCCTTTCAAGGGAATAGACACGCCATGCACCAGCGTTTCGTGCTTCGCACGTTCTTGTCCGTCGGCACTGCCAGCATCGCGCTGATCGCCGCGCAGGCCGCCGCTCAGGTTTCCGTGCCGACCGAAGAAAACCCGCCAGCGGCCGCGGCCGAGGCGATTGCCGAGGCGCAGAACCCCACCGCGCCGCCGCCGCCGTCCGAGGACATCGTCGTTACCGGCAGCCGCATCGCGCGGCCGGACTATGTCGCCAACTCGCCGATCGTGTCGGTGGGCAGCGCAGCAATCGAGAATACCGGGCGCGTGACGGTGGAAAGCACGCTGACGCAATTGCCGCAATTCGCCGGATCGTTCGGCGCGGGCAATACCGGCAGCACCTCGACCGGGCTGAATGGCGGGCAGGCATATGCCTCGCTGCGCGGTCTGGGATCGAAGCGGACGCTGCTGCTGCTCGACGGGCGGCGCATCCAGCCGTCCAACCCCGACGGCTCGGTCGATCTCAACATCATTCCCGAAGCGCTGATCGAGAATATCGAGGTGATCACCGGCGGCGCGTCGACGACCTATGGTTCGGATGCGACCGCGGGTGTGGTAAACTTCCGACTGAAGCGCCGCTTCAACGGACTGGAGATCGCCGGGCAGACGGGCGTCAGCGATTATGGCGACGGCAACAGCTATCGCATCACCGCGACCATGGGTTCGTCGTTTGCCGACGACCGCGGCAGCGCGGTGCTCTCCGTCGACTATACCAAGCGGGATCGCGCATTGCAGGGCAAGCGTGACTATTATGTCTTCCGCTCCTCCACCCCGGGGCTTTCGACCATTCCGCAGGGCACGGTGTTGTTCGGCGCCAATCTGCCGACGCTGGCATCGGTCAACAATGTCTTCGTCGGCCAATATGGCACGCGTCCGCTGACGGGCAATGCGGCGGGGCGTTACACCGGGCAGATCGGGTTCAATACCGATCAGACCTTGTTCTCCACGGCCGGCGTGCCGGTGCTGAACTTCCGCGATCCGCAGACCGACGAGGCTTATATCGTCAACTCGGGCGCCAATTCGCAGCAGATCAACTTCGGCTACAATGGCGGTTCGCTGCAATCCGATCTCGATCGCTGGTCGATCTTCGGCAAGGTCGATTACGACGTCAGCGACGATGTGAAGGCGTTCATCCAGGCGACCTACACCAGCTACACCTCGCTCGGTGTCACCAACCCGACACTGGCGTCGAACGTCTATGGCCTGAGCGTGCCGGTGACGAACCCGTTTATTCCGGGCTCGTTCCGCTCGATCCTCGCCTCGCGGCCTAACCCGACCGGCGATTTCACCTTCTACAAGGCGTTCAACATCCTCGGACCGCGCTTCCAAAGCTACGATTATGAGGTGTGGCAGGTCACCGCGGGTCTGTCGGGCAAGCTGGGGCTGGGGGATTGGACCTGGGACGTGTACGGCTCGACCAGCCAGGCGAAGTTCTCGAACGAGCAGACCGGCGGCGCGAGCGCGAGCGCGCTGCGCAACCTGCTGTATTCGCCCAGCGGGGGCGCGAATTTCTGTTCGGGCGGCTTCAATCCGTTCGGCAATCTGACGCCATCGCAGGATTGCATCGACTATATCTCGCGCCGCACGCTCAACACCAACGAGCTGAAGCAGCGCACGGTGGAGGGTAACCTTCAGGGTGCGCTCTTCACGCTGCCCGCCGGCGAGGTGCGCCTCGCGCTGGGCGCCGATTATCGGTACAACAGCTATGGCTTCAATCCCGACAGCGCGCTGAACCAGGCGGACGGGACCAGCGACATCTTGGGTTACAGCGTGCTGCGGCCCGCGGGCGGATCGGTCGACACCAAGGAGATCTATGGTGAGATGCTGGTGCCGCTGCTCAACGACCTGCCGCTGATCAAGCAGCTGGAGGTGAACCTCGGCTACCGGTACTCCGACTATAACTCGGTGGGCGGGGTTCATGCCTATAAGGTGGATGCGAACTGGCAGGTGTTCGATCCGCTGCGGCTGCGCGGTGGCTACAACCGCGCGATCCGCGCGCCGAGCGTGGGCGAACTCTTCGCGCCGGTTTCCACCGGATCGGTGGGCATCGGCACGGCGACGCCGACAACCACCAACGGCGATCCGTGCGACGTGCGCTCCTCGTATCGGCAGGGCGGCAACGGCACGCAGGTGCGTGCGCTGTGCCTGGCGCAGGGCGTGCCGACCTCGATCATCGACAGCTACCAGCTAGGCACCGCGCAGGTTTTCGCGCTGACCGGCGGCAACCCGGACCTGCAGGAGGAGACCGCCGACACCTATTCGGCCGGTGCGGTGCTGCAGTCGCCGTTCGGCGGGATCATGCGCAACATGTCGCTGTCGGTGGATTTCTACAAGATCAAGATCACCGATGCGGTGGGGCCGCTGTCGATCGCGCAGGCGTTCCAGTTCTGCTTCAACTCGGGCGGCAACAATCCGACCTATGCGGCGAACAATTATTATTGCTCGCTGATTACGCGCAACGGCGCGTCGGGCGTGCCGCTCAATCCGATCCAGCCGCTGCTGAACCTCGGCACGTACAATGTGCAGGGCGTCGACATCCAGTTCGACTGGCGCTTCGGGTTGGACTCGTTGGGGATCGGCGGCGACGCTGGGACGATCGCGCTCAACACGGCGGTGAGCTATCTCGACAAGTTTGAAATCCAGGCACTGCCGGGTGCGGCAACCTACGATTATGCCGGCTCGATCGGCATCGGTGTCGAGAGCAGCGCGGGCACGGCGCATCCGGAGTGGAAGGCGATCACGTCGCTCACCTATTCGCTGGGCCAGGCGAGCATCGGCCTGCGCTGGCGCTATATCGACAGCATGATCAATTCCGCCAAGGTGGTGACGCCCACCAGCACGACGCGTGGGGTCGACACATACAATGTCTTCGATCTGAATGCGCGGTTCGACGTGGACGACAATACCCAGTTCCGCATGGGTGCGACCAACCTGTTCAACCGCAAGCCGCCACAGGTCGGCGATATCGAGGGCAATTACGATCCGCAGAACTATGACGTGATTGGCCGTTATTTCTTTATTGGCGCCACCAAAAAGTTCTGAGCGGGTATTGGGGAGTAACGACGTGAAGACACGATCCATGACCATCGCGGCCCTGCTGGCCGCCGTTGCCAGCCCGGCGCTGGCGCAGCAGCTGCCGGCGGCGGACAGCCAGCAGATCCTGAGCAACGTGACCGCGAACGAAAAGCCGATCAGCGATACCGCGCTCGCGATCTGGAAATATGCCGAGGTCGGCTACAAGGAGACGCAGAGCACCGCCTTGCTGCAATCCCGGCTGAAGGCGGCGGGCTTCACCATCAAGGCCGGCGTTGCTGGGGAGCCGACGGCGTTCGTCGCGAGCTTCAAGAATGGCGCGGGACCGGTGATCGGCGTGCTGGCGGAATATGACGCGTTACCGGGCCTTTCGCAGCTTGCCCAGCCGATCAAGGAAAGCGCGGGCGGCCCTGCGGGGCATGGCTGCGGCCACAATCTGTTCGGCACCGCCAGCACCTATGCCGCGATCGCGGTGAAGGACTGGATGGTGAAGAACAAGGTCGGCGGCGAAATCCGCGTCTATGGCACGCCGGCCGAGGAAGGCGGCTCCGGCAAGGTTTATATGGTGCGTGCCGGGCTGTTCAACGATGTCGACACGGTGCTGCACTGGCACCCAGGCAACAGCAATTCGGCGGCGCAGGGGCCGTCGATGGCGAACATTTCGGGCAAGTTTCGCTTTCACGGCAAGTCTGCGCATGCCGCCGGCGGGCCGGACAAGGGTCGCTCGGCGCTCGACGGTGTCGAGGCGATGGATGCCATGGTGAACATGCTGCGCGAGCACATCCCCGACCGCACGCGCATCCATTACGTGATCACCAACGGCGGCAAGGCGCCCAACGTGGTGCCCGACGAGGCGGAGGTTTATTATTACGTTCGCCACGTCGACCCGAAGATCGTCAAGGATACGTGGGCTTGGGTGACGCAGGCGGCGCAGGGTGCGGCGATGGGCACGCAGACCAAGGTGGACTGGGAGGTGACGGGCGGCGTCTATTCGCTACTTCCCAATGCCGCGCTGATGAAGGTGATGGACGCCAGCCTGCAAACCGCCGGTGCGATCAGCTGGACGCCGGAAGAGGTCGCCTTTGGCAAGAAGATCCAGGAAACGCTCGTGAACCCGCCGCCGGTCGAGACGGTGGGTCAGATCCAGCCGGCCGTGCTGGTGGATGATGCGCTCGGCGGATCGACCGACGTTGCCGATGTGAGCTGGAACACGCCGACGGTCGGCCTTTCCACGGCGACCTTCGTACCAGGTTCGGCGGGGCATAGCTGGCAGAACGTTGCGGCGGCGGGATCGACCATCGGCGTGAAGGGCGCGGTGCTGGCGACCAAGACGCTGGCGCTGGCGGCGGCTGACCTGTTCCGCAACCCGGCGACGATCGAGGCGGCGAAAAGGGAGTTCGCCGAGCGGCGCGGCGCCGACTTCCGCTACGAAGCGCTGCTGGGCGATCGCGAGCCGCCGCTGGATTATCGTAACGGCGTGGTGGAATAAGCAGGACGTGAAGAGCGCGCCGTGTGGCCTTCGCGCTGCGTGGCGCGCCTTTTTGCGAGTGCGGTAATGCGCGGCAAGCTTCGAGGCGGTCGTCCCGAGTGTTGCGCTAGCGCGTGAGCGTCACCGTGCCGTTTTCCCGCGATTGGACGCGGGCGGCGCCCGTGGCGACCAGCGCCGCCACCAAGGCGTCACCGCCGCCATCAGTGGTGAACGATCCGCTGTACGCCTGCCGCGCGAGAGCGGGGTCTGCGATCACGATCCGCGTCGTGCCGTAGCGGTTAAGTGCTGTCACGACATCGCCAAGCGGCACCGCGCTGAAATCGAGCCGGCCGTCGCGCCAGCCGGCGACGCTCGCCGCATCGGCGGCAACGGACAGCGTCGTTGCGTCGGCTTGAAGGCTTTGGCCGGGCTGCAGCGTTCGCGTGCCCATATGCGTCACGACGCGCACCGAGCCTTCGAGCAGGGCAACGATCGTCTTGCCGCCGGCCTGTTCGACCGAGAATTGCGTGCCCAGCGCAGTTACGCTGTTGCCATTGGCCGTGACGACAAAAGGATGCGCCTTGTCCTTGGCGACGGTGAAAAGCGCCTGTCCGCGATCGAGTTCGACTGCGCGAACAGGGCCGATCGAAACGGTTGCGGCCGAGCGCGCGTCGAGCAACATGGTGGAGCCATCCGCCAGCGCGATCGATTTCGCCTGATTTGCCGCGGCATAGGATTGCCGCGGCGGAAACGCGTCGCTCGGCGCGTCGCTGGTCAGGGTGGATGCCAGCGGCAGCCCGACTGTGGCGACCAGCGCAGCGGCAAGCGCGCCGCCGATCACCCAGCGTCGCGCCATCGGAGGACGAACTGGCGCTTTCGCTGCCTCGCGCAATGCCGAGATCGACGGGTCGTTTGCCGCCTCGGCGAGCAGCGCATCCAGCTTGCCGATCTGCGCCCACGCCTGATCGGTGGCGGCATCATCCTTGATCCACGCGTCGAGCGCGGCGCGCTCCTCCGCCGACATCATGGGCGCGTGGCTGCGCGCATACCAGGCGGCCGCCGCGTCGGCGGCGTTTCCTGTCGGCTTGTCGGTCATCAGCCGATCGCCGCAGCCAGGATGCGAATGGCCCTCATGATATGCTTTTCGACTGCACTGACCGATATGCCCATGTGACCTGCGATCGCCGCGTAGCTCATCTCCTCGAACCGGTGAAGCACGAACGCCTGTCTGGTGCGGTAGGGCAGTTCACCGATGGCGGCGACGAGCCGTGCGAGATCCTCCTTTCCCTGCAAGACGCGCTCGGGCGAGCGTACCTCAACCGGGTGGTGCTCATTTTCCAGTGTCTGGTGCGCGGAACGGTGGCGCACCTGATTACGCCGGGCGTGATCGGTGAGCACGCTGTGCGCGACCTGGAAGAGATAAGCGGCGGGATTGTCGATGGCCGTGTCCCGGCTGCGGGTGTGGAGACGCAGCACGACATCCTGGACGAGATCATCGACATCGGCGGACGCGACGCGGCGCGCGATGTAGCGGCGTATGGTGGGCAGCAGCTGCGTGACCTGAGCGTCAGGCAGATGATCCGACGTGCTGCGTGGTTTCACCTTGAGCAACTGCGACCGACCCCCCGGTGCGGATTGGAGTTTCTCCATCTCCCGCCGCCCTTCTTGCTGAGGGCAAGGTGGGCAGTCGATCATCTTCACGCGACCTCGTCAAGCACGGTCTTGCGCGATTTCTCGCGGCTGTGCGTGTTGTGCGAGGCTGCGATTGTCGGCATCATCGCGGCGGGGAAGGCGGGTGGCCGAGCGAAGCAACAGGCAAGTTTTGCGGTGTGTCGCGCTGGTGATCGCGGCGACGGTGGTTCAGCCGGCGATCGCCGCGGCACAGGGCGCGCGCGTTCGGCCCCGTATCGCGGCGGGCTCGCTGGACCGTGTGCTGCATGACATCGCGGCAGCCGGGGGCGTGCAGTTGGTGTTCGACGCCACGCTGGTCTCGGGCAGATTCAGCCCTGCGGTGCCTCGCGATCTGCCGGTGATGGAGGCGCTGGCGCTGGTGCTTCGCGGCACGGGGCTGCGCGCCCGCGCGGTTGAGCCGGGGGTCATCGTGGTGGAAGAGGATCGCTCGGCTGCTGTGCCGGCGCCCGACAGCGACATCGTGGTAACCGCGATGCGACGGCCGACGCTGCTGCGGCGCACGGGCATGAGCCTGACGGTCCTGTCCGGCTCAATGCTGGCCGAGCGGCGCGCCTATGACCTGCGCGGGCTTACCCGGCTCGCGCCGGCGCTGAACCCGATCAATACCGGGCCGTTGCAGCAACGATTGTCGGTTCGCGGGGTGACCGGCACCGGCGAGAGCACGGTAGCGACGTATTTCGGTGAAGCGCCGGTGAGTGCGCCATCCGGCACCGGCTTTGACCCCGGGGCGGTGTCGCCAGACGTCGACCTGATCGACGTCGATCGCATCGAGCTGCTGCGTGGTCCGCAAGGCACGCTGTACGGCGCGGGTTCGATGGGCGGCACGTTGCGAACGATTTTTCGACGGGCCGATGCCACCCGGCTGGACGGCATGGTGGCGGCAGAGGCCGGCGTCACGGCGCATGGCGCGCCCAGTGCCGCGGTGAGCGCAATGGCCAACCTGCCGCTGGTGCCTGAGACATTGGCGCTACGGGCGGTGGTTGGCCGACGGCGGAGCGGGGGCGTCATCGACAATAGCGCCCTGAGGCTCGCGAACACCGACGACGTCACCCGCCGTAGCGAGCGTGTATTGGCCACCTGGAAGCCGAATGACGCGATCGACGTGGAAGCGACATGGCTGAGCCAGCGCAATCGTATTGGCGATACGGGCGTTGCCGCCGCAGCGGCAGGGCGGCTCGCCACGCGCGCGCCGGTGCGCCTGCCCAACAAGGAGCGGCTGCGCTTGCTCACGGCATCGGTGCACTGGTCACCAGGACCCGTCCGGATGGTCGCCACTGCCTCGCATTATGATTGGCAGATCGTTAAGCAGCTGGATTTCACCCGCGTGCTGGCCGGGCAGGGCGGCAGCACGGCGGCTTGCGCGCGCCACAGCGCTTTTCTTGGCGAAGCCGGGTGCGATGACGAGCAGCGCGCTCGCTATCAAGCCTGGCTCGGTACGCGCCTGCCCGCCGCCTTGTTTCAGCCGATGCATGTCACGGGGACGAGCGGTGAACTGCGCTTCCATAGCGCGGATGCGACATCTGACGGCTGGACGGCTGGTGCCTTTCTGGAACATCGCGTCGACAATGTGGCGAGCAATGCCGTGCGGGTCGATGCGGCATCAGGGTTGACGATCCAGCCGCTCGACCTGACCGGGCGGCGGCTGATCGAGACGGCTTTCGATCAGCAGGCGCTGTTTGCCGAATGGCGGCAGCGGATCGTTCCTCATCTGACCGTCACCGTCGGCGGCCGGCTGTACCGCTATCGCCGGGCGGCGAGCGGGACGACGCCGGTGCCCAACATCATCACCGGTACCGGCGCGATCACCAACGGGGCATCGCGCACCACCGAAAAGGGCGCGAACGGCAAGCTGGAGCTTACCTGGTCCGCCGATGGCAAGCCGACGCTTTATGCAATCGTCGCAGAAGGATTTCGCCCCGGCGGCGTGAACATCACCCCTGCGTTGCGCAGCGACGAGCGCCCGTATCGCGCGGATCATCTGTGGAGTTACGAGATCGGCGCGAAATCACCGTCGCTGGGCGGGTGGACGGTCGAAGCCTCCGCCTATCGAATCGACTGGCGCGACACGATCTTTGCCACCACCAGCCCGAACGGCGCCTTTGTCTACAATACCAACCTAACCAGTGTGGCGATTGCCGGCGGCGAGGCGAGGGTGGCGTGGACGGGATCGCGCCTGCGCGCGTCGGTCACCGCGGCCTATGTCGATGCGCGGCTGGCGGCGGATACGTTGCTCGGCACCAGCGAGGGTGTGGGGCGGCGCGGGGATCATCTGCCCTATGTGCCTCATATAACCTATGCGATGCTGTGGGACTGGGCGGTCGATGCGCCACACGATATCGCGCAATGGGTGCTCGGCGGGGCGATGAGCGGGAACGGCGCCACGCATTCGACCTTCAGCCTGCAGAACCGGTATCATGAGCGCACGCCGGCGCGCATGCTGGTGGACGGCTATCTCCTGTACCAGCGCGAGCAATGGAGCGCGCGGCTGGGGATCGACAACGTCTTCGACGCGCTGGCGCCGAGCCGCATCAGCTCCAGCGACTTCGGCGTCGGCCAGACCTATGTTGCGCGGCCGCGCACGGTGACGATCGGGCTGACGCGGCAGTTTCGCTGAGGGCGAAAGGGTCAGCTGCTGCGTAGCCCCTGCGCCGGCGTTGCACGCAAAGCCGGCAGGCTGCTTGCGACGCCGATCGCGATCGTGGTGACGATCAGGACCGCCAGCGTTCCGGCGATCGCAAGCGGATCGGGCGCCCATCGTAGCTCCAGGACTCCGGTGACCACATACCAGCCCGCGCCGAGGCCGAGCGCCAGCGCGATCGCGCCGAGCAGCAGGGCGAGGAGGCCGTACTCGATAGCTTGCCCTGCCAGCAGCTGGCGCCGGCTGCCGCCCAGCAGCTTCAGGATGATCGTGTCGTAGCGGCGTGCCTGGCCCGATGCGGTGATCGCCCCGATCAGCACTACGATGCCGGCGGCGACGGTGACCGCGGCGGCCGCGCGGATGGCGAGCGCGATGCGGCCGAGCAACTCGCTCACCTGCCCGATCACGTCCCCGGTACGCAGCATGGTGACAGAGGGCAGCGCCGCAGCAACGCGCGCGGCGATCGCGCCATCACGCGACGGCGGCGCATAGACGCTGGCGAGCAGGCTGTGCGGCGCTTCCTGGATGTAGCCGGGTGAGAAGATGAGCGCGAAGTTCAGCCCCATGCCCTGCCAGTCAACCTTGCGCAGCGCCGCGATGCGCGCCGGCACCTCGACGCCGAGGACCGCGACAGTGACGGTGTCGCCGACCTTCAGGCCGAGGAGCTCGGCGGCGCGATCCTCAAGCGAGATCAGCGGCGGTCCGCTGTAATCGGCAGGCCACCATTTGCCGGCAACCACCGTGTTGCGGGGTGGCACCGTTGCCGACCAGGTGATGGTGCGATCGCCGCGCAGGATCCAGGCGCCTTCCGGTAGCGCCTTCATGTCGGCGACGCGGCGGCCGTTCAGCGCGACGATTGCACCGCGCAGCGAGGGTACGGCCTCGATCGTGGCAGTGGGGGCAGCGCCGCGCACGGCGTTGCGGAAGGTGGCCGCGTCGGCGGGTTGCACGTCGATGGCGAAGAAGCGTGGCGCTTTCGCGGGCACGGTGCTGGCCAGTTCATTGGACAGGCTGGTGTCGATCGCGGCCAAGGCGACGAAAAGCGAAAAGCCAAGCCCAAGCGCGACAACCAGCCGATCGGTCTGCGCGCCGGGGCGGTGGAGGTTGGCGAGCGCGAGGCGCAGCAACGGACGGCGGGGGCGGGGCAGTCGCGCCAGCAGCCATCGAAGACCGCCGCCAAGTAGCCAGAGCAGGAGGATCAGCGCTGCCGTTGCGCCGACGAAGCCCAGCGCGATCAGGCGATCGCTGGCGGTCAGCACCGCGAGGGCGACCAGCGCGGCGAGCAGGAGCGCCATGCCGAGGAGCACCGATAGTGCCGGGCGACGGACGGCGGCGACCCTGTTGCGCAGCAGGCTGGCGGCGGGAATGGCGCGCGCGCGGGCGAGCGCGGGCAGCGAGAAAAGGAGTGCGACCAAAAGGCTGAGGCCCGCGGCGGTCAGCAGCGGTGCGGGGTAAAGCGCAAGCTGCGGGGGGACCGGCAGGGCACTGCCGGCGAGGGTGCCGACGATCCATGGCACAGCAGCGCCGATCGCGAGACCTGCCGCCACCCCAATTGTGGCGACCAGCCCAATTTGGATCAGGAACACGGCCGCGATCGTGCCGGATTTTGCGCCCAGCACCTTGAGCGTGGCGATCATCGCACCCTTGCGATCCAGATATGCGCTGACGCCGCTGCCGATGCCGATCCCGGCGATCGCCAGCGCGGCGAGGCCGACGAGCAGAAGGAACTGGCCGAGCTGATCGATGCTGCGCTTTACATTGCCGGCGGCGTCGCTCGGCGTTCGCGCGCTCCAGCCGGCGCTGGGGTATCGGCGGGTGAGTGCCTCGCCGACCTGTTCCGCGTTCAGCCCTCGGCGGAGCAAGATACGGGTGCGGCTCTGGTACAGGCTGCCGGGCTGGATCACCTGGGTCGCGTCAAGGCCGTCCAGATCGATAAGCGCGGTGGGACCGAAGCTGAAGCCGAGTGCGTCCGGCTCGTTGCCGATGACGCCGATGATGCGCATGGTGGCGGCGCCGACGCGGATCTGGTCGCCGACCGTGACATTCAGCCGCTCGGCCAGCGCCGGGGCGATGGCGATGTTTCGTCCCGTCGGCCGCGGCGCAAGAGCGCCGGGCTGTAGCTCCAGTCGTCCGATCAGCGGCCAGCGGGCGTCGACTGCGCGGAGGTTGATCAGCGTGGACGCGCCGCCTTCGCGCGCCTGCGCCATGGTGTTGACCGACACCGTTTCCGACGTCCGTCCGTACGAGGCGAAGGCGGCGTTTTCCTCCACGGTCGCGCGTCGCTGCGACACGCGTAGCTCAAGGTCGCCGCCGAGCAACTGCCGGCTTTCTGCGTCGAGCGCAGCGGTGATCGAGGCAGACAGGCTGCCGATTCCGGCGAGCGCGGCTGTGCCGAGAAACAGGCAGACGAGCAGCAGCCACAGGCCGCGTCCGCCCGCGCGCAGGTCACGAAGTGCCAGCCGCCATGCGTTGTTCATGCGGCGCCGCTGTCCCGAACGATCGCGCCATCGGCCAGCGAGATGACGCGACGGCAGCGCGCGGCAAGTTTGGGATCGTGCGTGATGACGAACAGCGTCGCGCCAGTTTCCGCGTGGCGATCGAACAGCAGGTCCATGATCGCAGTGCCGGTGGTGCCATCGAGATTGCCGGTCGGCTCATCGGCGAACAGGATCGGCGGGCGCGGTGCGAGCGCGCGGGCGATGGCGACACGCTGTTGCTCACCGCCGGAAAGCTGCGCGGGATAATGGGTGAGGCGATGGCCCAGCCCGACCGCCGCCAGTTCGGTTTGCGCGGTGGCGAAGGCATCGGTCCGACCGGCCAGTTCGAGCGGCACCGCGACATTTTCCAATGCGGTCATGGTCGGAAGGAGGTGAAAGGCCTGCAGGATGATGCCGATGCGACCGCGCCGTGCGACCGCCAGCTGATCTTCATTCAGCCGATCGAAATCGAGCCCGGCGACGTGCACGCTGCCGCCGGTCGGGCGCTCCATGCCGGAGAGGAGCGCCATCAGCGATGATTTGCCCGAGCCCGAAGGACCGAGCAGCGCAACGCTGTCGCCCGCTTTCACGGCGAGATCGATTCCGTGCAGGATCTGAGTACGGGCAGGTGGCCGGCCTAGGGCGAGCGCGAGATTGCGTGCCTCGATGACGATGCTATCGCCGTGGGGAGGCGCGGGGACGGGCGATGGAGAAGCAGATGCTGTCACACAGGCGCGGATACAGGGCGATCGGGGTCGCTGTCCAACTGCTGCTTGTCGCCGTGCTCCTGTTCTCCTTGCCGGCTCGGGCGCAGGCCCGACCAGACAACAGGGCGCCTTTGATCTGGGCGTTGGGCGACAGTTTGACCGCCGGCTATGGCCTGCCGCCGTCGCACGGCTTTCCCGTGCGGTTGCAGGCGGCGTTGCGGCGTGCTGGCGTGAAGGCGACCGTTCGCAACGGCGGGATCGCCGGCGACACGTCGGCGCAGGGGCAGGCGCGGCTTGCCTGGGGGCTGCGGGGCCTGGGGCGCAAGCCCGATCTGGTGCTGGTCGAGCTAGGCGCGAACGACATGCTGCGCGGCTTGCCGCCGAGCGCGACGGAGAAGAATCTGGACCTGATCCTGCGCGAACTGAAGCGGCGTGAGATCCCGGTGCTGTTCGTCGGCATGCGCGCCGCGCCGAACATGGGCGCGGCCTATCGGCGCAGCTTCGAGGGCATCTATCCGCGGCTGGCAAAGCGCCATCAGGTGCCGCTGTACCCCTTCTTCCTTGAGGGCGTGGCAGGCAATCAGGCGCTGTTCCAGGATGATGGTCGCCATCCGAACGCGCGCGGCGTGAATATCATCGTTAAGCGCATGTTGCCCGCTGTCCGACGGGCGTTGCCGCGCTCCTAACGTGACGACGCTGCCCACCGCAGAGCGGGCAGCGTCGTCACGATCAGGCGACCTCGGGCAGGCGATCGAGGTATTTGTCCAGCGTGATCGGGTAATCGCGGATGCGGACGCCCGTGGCGTTGTAGATCGCGTTCGCCACCGCGGCACCGACGCCGCACAGACCAAGCTCACCGACGCCCTTCGCCTTCATCGGATTGGCTTTATCATCCGCCTCGTCGAGGAAGACGACTTCCTGATGCGGAATATCGGCGTGGACGGGCACTTCGTAGCTGGCGAGATCGTGGTTCACGAAAAACCCGAAGCGCTTGTCGACCGCGAGTTCCTCCATCAGTGCGGAGCCGACGCCCATCGTCATGGCGCCGATCACCTGACTGCGAGCAGACTTCGGGTTGAGGATGCGGCCGGCGGCGCAAACTGCCAGCATGCGCCGGACGCGTGACACGCCGGTATAGGCGTGAACGCCCACCTCGACGAAATGCGCGCCGAAGGTGGAAAGCTGGTATTCGTCGCCGAGCTTACCGAACTCGATGTGATCCTCGGCGGACAGCTCGCCGCTAGCGGCGGCTTCTTTCAGGGACGCGGCGCGGTTGCCGCTCTTCACCTGTCCATTCTCAAACACGGCGTCGGCCGAGTTGAAGCCCAGTCGCTGCGCCACCTGGTCGCGCAGCTTCACGCAGGCGGCATAGACGCCAGCGGTGGAGTTGGCGGCGCCCCATTGGCCGCCCGAACCCGCTGCGGCGGGGAAGGACGAGTCGCCGAGCTTCACCACCACGGCTTCGGCCGGCACACCCATCATCTCGCCGGCCGTCTGGGCGATGATCGTGTAGGTGCCGGTGCCGATGTCGGTCATATCGGTTTCGACCGTCACCGTCCCATCGCGACCCAGCCGGACACGCGCGGCGGACTTGGTGTTGATGTGATTTCGAAAGGCCGAAGCGACGCCCATGCCGACCATCCAAGGCCCGTCACGCACCTGCATTGGCTTGGCATTGCGCTGGTTCCAGCCGAAGCGGTCTGCACCCTCCTGCAAGCAGCGGACGAGTTGGCGCTGCGAGAATTTGCGCTCCGGTTTCTCGGGATCGACCTGCGTGTCGTTCTTGATGCGGAATGCCACCGGATCAATGCCGAGTTTCTCGGCCATTTCGTCCATGGCGATTTCGAGCGCCATCATGCCCGGCGCTTCGCCTGGCGCGCGCATCGCGTTGCCTTCCGGCAAGTCGAGCACCGCGAGGCGCATCGCCATCATGCGGTTTTCGCCGGCGTAGAGAAGCTTGGTCTGCGACACCGCCGTTTCGGGGCCGCCGTCGGGCAGATCGCCCGAGCCGCTTTCGTGCGCGATGGCGGTGATGGTGCCATCCTTGGTGGCGCCAAGGCGGATGCGCTGGTGCGTGGCGGGGCGGTGCGTGGTGTTGTTGGCGATAAGCGGCCGGGGAAGGGCGATCTTCACCGGTCGTTTGGCCGCTTTCGCGCCGAGCGCGGCCATGATCGCATCGGCGCGGACGAACAGCTTACCGCCGAAGCCGCCACCAATATAGGGCGAGATCAGGCGCACCTTTTCCTCTGGCATGTTGAGCGTCAGCGCGACGTCGCGCTTGCTCCAGGCGATCATCTGGTTCGAGGTCCAGAGGGTCAGCTCGTCCCCGGTCCAGGAGGCAATGGAGGCGTGCGGCTCCATCATGGCGTGAGTGTGATCGGGGGTATGATATTCGGCGTCGAGCTTGACCGGCGCGGCGGCGAATGCCTCCTCGAACTTGCCGACGCGATCAACGGCCGGCTCGCCGCTGTTCGGGCCGCCCGAGCCGCCGACCAGCGGCGCGGTCTTCAACGCCTCGGTCAGGTCGAAGCGGCCCTTGCCGCGGGCGTAATCGACCCGAACCAGCGCAGCGGCGGCGCGCGCCTGCTCGAAGGTTTCGGCGACCACCACGGCGACGGCCTGGTGGTAGTGCTCGACATCGGGGCCGGCGAGCAGCTTTGCCGTGTTGTTCTTGCCCTTGCCGAGCTTTCCCGCGTCTGCGGCGGTGACCACGGCGATCACGCCGGGTGCGGCCTTCGCAGCGGCGGTGTCGATGTTCGTGATGCGACCTTTGGCGACGCTTGAGCCGACGATGTGGCCGTAGGCGACGTTCGGGATGTCGTGCTGCTCATAGGCGTAAGGGGCAAGCCCGCTCGTCTTCAGCGGACCGTCGATGCGATCATGGGCGCGGCCGACGACCTTCATCTGGTCGATGGGATTGGTGCCCGCGGCGGTTTCGAACTTCATGAGCGTTAGGCCTTGGCTTGGGCGATGACGGACGCCAGCGCTCGGGTGGCGAGCGGCAGCTTGAAGGCGTTGTCCTTGGTCGGCGTTGCGCCTTCGAATGCGCGGGCGGTTACGGCGGCAGCGCCTTGCGGAAGCAGCGCATCCGCCTCTGCAACGCGCCACGGCTTGGGCGCCATGCCGCCGAAGGCGACGCGGCCGGTGCCGTCGGGCTGGATCACCGCTGCAACCGAGACGAGCGCAAAGGCATAAGATGCACGGTCGCGCACCTTTTCGTAGAAGTGCTGCCCGCCGAGCGGGCGGGGCAGGGTGACGTGGGTGATGAGCTCGCCGGGTTGAAGCATCGTGTCCTGCTCGGGCTTGTCACCCCAAAGACGGTGAAAATCGGCGATCGGGATAGAGCGGCGCTGACCATCAGGCTGCACCGTTTCGACCACCGCATCGAGCACGCGAAGCGCGACCGGCATGTCACCCGGGAAGGTCGCGATGCACTTGTCGGAGACGCCGATCACCGCGAGCTGGCGCGAATAGCCACCGATCGCGGCGCAGCCAGTGCCGGGCTTGCGCTTGTTGCATGGCATGTTGGTGTCGTAAAAATAGGGACAGCGGGTGCGCTGAAGCAGATTGCCGCCCGTTGACGCCTTGTTGCGCAGCTGCCCGCTGGCGCCGGCGACGATAGCACGGGTGAGCACGGCGTAGTCGCGGCGGATGCGCTGATCCGCGGCAAGTGCGGTGTTGCTGACCAGCGCGCCGATGCGCAGGCCACCGTCGGACGTCTTCTCGATCTTGTCGAGGTCGAGATCCTGCACGTCGACGAGATGCGTCGGCGTTTCCACCTCGATCTTCATGAGGTCGAGGAGGTTGGTGCCGCCGGCGATGAACTTTGCGCCCGGCTTGCTTGCGACAATGCGCGCGGCGGCAGCGGGATCGCTGGCGCGCTCATAGGTGAACGCCTTCATGCCTTCACCCCCGCGACGTCGGCCATCGCATCGGCAATGTTCGAATATGCGCCGCAGCGGCAGATGTTGCCGCTCATCCGTTCGCGCATTTCCGCGGGCGTGAAGGCGGGCTTCGCCGACACGTCGGCCTGAACGTGGCTTGGCTGACCGGCCTTGATCTCGTCCAGCACCGCCACCGCCGAGCAGATCTGGCCGGGCGTGCAATAGCCGCATTGATAGCCATCGTGCTTGACGAAGGCGGCCTGCATCGGGTGCAGCTTCTCCGGCGTGCCGAGCCCTTCAATCGTCGTGACCTCATCCCCGTCGTGCATCACGGCAAGGCTGAGGCAGGAATTGATTCGATGGCCGTTCACCAGCACGGTGCAGGCACCGCATTGGCCGTGATCGCAGCCCTTTTTCGTGCCGGTGAGGCGCAGATGCTCGCGCAGCGTGTCCAGCAACGTCGTGCGGGTATCGAGGCGCAGCGCATGCTTCTTTCCGTTCACCGTGAGATTGACGGGCATGGCGGGTGGCTCAGAGGCGCGTGGCGCCGTCTGGGCACTCGCACCTGCGGGGGCGTTGGCGATGGCGACCGAAGCCACGCTGCCGGCCAAGACGCCGCGCCGCGACACTCCGGGCTCGATGAAGTCCGACATGGACCGGAATTCCTTTTTAGACTGACGAAAAGACGCGCAACCGAATGGGCGTGGGCAGCCCACCGATAAACGTAACGCACCAGATGGCTGTTGGAGCCGCGACGGCGGCATTGAGCACGAGAAATAGAGGATCGCTGGTGGGTCCGCCGGGGCTCGAACCCGGGACCTCTCGATTAAAAGTCGCTTGCTCTACCGACTGAGCTACGGACCCGCACCAGCGACGACGCGCCTAGGCACAGAGCGGCGGCGGGTCAACCGGGCATGCAATTGCGCAATCGTGCGACCGGTGACCGGATCTCGCCATCGCGGGACGAGATGAAGCAAGGGCGCCAGGACGAAATCCCGCGTGCGAAAGGCGCGGTGAGGGATGGTGAGGTCGTGCTCTGTGACAGTGCCGCCAGACCACAGGATGATGTCGAGATCGATGACGCGTGCGCCCCAACGCTGGCCGCGGCGCCGGCCGAAGCGGCGCTCGATCGACTTCAGCTCGCATAGCAGCGCGGCGGGTTCGAGCGGGGTGCGGATCAGCGCGGCGGTGTTGGTAAACTGCCGGATCGATGGACCGACCGGGGCGCTGGTGATGATCGGGGCTGCGGCGACGAGCCCCGGCAGTACCTGGATTGCAGCGGCTACTTCGTCGCGCGGCCCACCATGACGGCCGGGGCGATTTGAGCCTATTGCCACAAGATAGGTTGAGCCGCTCATGCCTCGCAGCCTATCGGGCCAGAATGACCTTCGCATCCTCCCCGTTGCCGGCGACCGAGCCGCCGCGCGACTGCCCCTTGTGCCCACGCCTTGTCAGCTTTCGCCACGAATTGCAGGCGGAGTATCCCGATTGGTGGAATGCGCCGATCCCGGCCTTTGGCGATCCGGACGCCTGGCTGGTGATCGTTGGGCTGGCACCCGGCAAGCATGGGGCGAACCGGACCGGGCGCCCCTTCACCGGCGATTATGCGGGCGAGCTGTTGTATTCGACGTTGGCAAAGTTCGGGCTGAGCGAGGGGCAGTTCGATGCGCGCCCGGATGACGGGCTGAGCCTGCACGGCACGATGCTGATCAACGCCGTTCGTTGCCTGCCGCCCGCGAACAAGCCGACGCCCGAAGAGATCCGCACCTGTCGCCCGTTTCTGGAGGCGCCGCTGGCCGCGCTGCCCAAGGCGGCAGTGTTCGTCGCGCTGGGACAGATCGCGCACCAATCGGCGGTGAAGGCGCTGGGTGGCAAATTGCCGAAGGCAAAGTTCGGGCATCTTGCCGAGCATCGCATGCCGGACGGTCGCGTGCTGATCGATAGCTATCATTGTTCGCGCTACAACCAGAATACCGGGCGACTGACCGCTGAGATGTTCGAGGCGGTGTTCGAGCGCGCGGTGGCGCTGCGACCGCAATAGCCTGGGCCGCGGCGGATCAGGCCGACGTCGCCGAGGCTAGCGCCGCCGCGATGCGATCGGCTAGGCGATCGGCGACGGCGGCCTTGGGCATATGCTCCCAGGTGTCGACGCCGGTGCTCGAGACGAGGTGGACGGTGTTGGTGTCGCCGCCCATCACGTCGCCCGACACGTCGTTCGCGACGATCCAGTCGGCGCCCTTGCGCGCGAGCTTTGCGCGGGCGTGATCGACCACATGTTCAGTTTCCGCAGCGAAGCCGACGACGAGCGCCGGGCGGGCAGCGCTGTGGCCGAGCGTGGCGAGGATGTCGGGGTTTTCGACCAGCTGAAGCGTGGGGATGCCGCCGGCGTCCTTCTTCATTTTCTGCTCGGCGGCGTCCGCGGCGCGCCAGTCGGCGACGGCGGCGACCATCACCGCCGCGTCGGCGGGGAGGGCTTGATCCACGGCGGCGGCCATCTGCCGTGCGGTCTCCACGTCGATGCGGGTGACGCCGGGGGGCGTCGGCAAGGCGACGGGGCCGGCGACGAGCGAGACGCGTGCGCCGCGCGCCGCCAGCGCGCCGGCAATCGCGAACCCCTGTTTGCCCGATGAGCGATTGGCGATGTAGCGCACGGGATCGATCGGCTCATGCGTCGGACCGGCGGTGACGAGGATGTGGCGGCCGGCGAGCGGCTGATCGGAAGGCGTGCCGGCTTGCGGTTCCTTGGCGAGCATCGCTTCGATCCGGGTGAGGATAGCGGCAGGCTCCGGCAGGCGGCCGGGGCCGAACTCGCCACAGGCCATGGGGCCCTCGTCGGGCGCCATCACGGTAATGCCGTCGGCACGGAGCTGCGCTACGTTGCGCTGCGTGGCCGGGTGAAGCCACATACGAACGTTCATGGCCGGCGCGGCGAGCACCGGCTTGTCAGTGGCGAGCAGCAGGGTGGTCGCGAGATCGTTGGCGAGGCCGCCGGCCATGCGGGCCATCAGATCGGCAGTGGCGGGCGCGACGACGACCAGATCGGCCTTACGGCTGAGCTGGATGTGGCCCATCTCGGCCTCGTCCTTGAGATCCCACAAGGTGGTGTGGACCTCCTCCTCCGACAAAGCGGCGAGCGTCATGGCGGTGACGAAATGGCTGCCGCCCTCCGTCAGCACGCAGCGCACGCCATGCCCAGCCTTGCGCAGCAAGCGGATGATCTCGCATGCCTTGTAGGCGGCGATCCCGCCCCCGACGATCAGAAGTACGCGGCTCATGCCGCCGTTCTTGTCACGGTGATGCGGCGTCTGTCGAGCGCGGCGCGCGCAAGGTCGCGCAGGGCGTCGGGGACGAAGATGAGGCCGATGGGCACGAGCGGCGCGATCAGGAACGCCCAATGCGCACGGCCCGGGCCGCTCCAGAAGGTCAGCACGATAACGAACGCCAGGATGGTGGCGAGTGCCCGCGTCGCCAGCGGGCTGCGCCAGGCGGACCAGCCGGCGATCGCGAGCGCGACCAGAAGCGCGGCGATGCCCGATGGCAGTAGCGACAGCGCGGTGGAGGCGGCGATTGCGTGGAGCGCGAAGCCGAAGCCGGCTGCGCCGGCCCAGTCGCCGGATTGCGGATCATCGAGCGCACCCATCACGGCGGTGATCGCCTGAAGGTGGACGATGACCGCGGCGGCGAATACCGCCATGGCGATCGCCCAGCCGGCCGCCTCCCGACGATGTCCTTCGAGCAGTGCCACCGCGAGCATCAAGCTGAGGTATAAAGCGGCCGTTTCGCGGATCATCGCGGCCATCAAGCCGAGCGCTGCGGCCGTGATCCAGTGGCGAGGAGTGCGGGTGGCGAGCGACAGCGAGAGGAGCAGCCCGGCCCACAGATCGTGCACCGCGACAAACTCGCCGAGCAATGCGCTGACCATTCCCATCGCGGCGAGCACGATCGCTACCGTTCGCACCGGCGGGCGCGGGATGGCGCTGCGCAACCGTTTCCACCAAGCGAACAGCGTCAGCATGGCAAGCGCGTAGAGCAGCAAGGCGGCGGCGACCTGGCCCATAGCCGCCTGCAGAACCGCCAGGGTGGGCAATGGGAAGGTGAGCAGGAGGCGCGAGGGTGCATCGGCGGAGCGGGCCGCCTGGAGGCTCGCGGTATAATAGTCACTGCCGTGGCGCATGGCCTCCACCACGCCTGCGTTGGTGATCTCGATCAGCGACCCGGGCGCGGCGTCGGATCCGGCGGACAGCAGCGCGACCAACAGCGCCAGCGCGAGCGCGGCAAGCAGCCATCGCGCCTGCCGTGCCGAGCGGCCGGCGTAGCGCAAAGGCTCTGCGATCAGAAGCGGCCGGGCGGCTCTCGCCACGATCAGCCCATCATCGCCCAGGTGGCGACGATCCCGGCGGCTGCGCTGGCGAACGCCACGGCGGCATAGCGCCAACCGCCGCCGATCCGCACGACCTCGATCTGCCGCAGTGGTGGGGCGGGGGGCGCGCCGCCGGGTGCCGGGAAGCGCGCCTCGATCCGACGGACAAGCTCGGGCAGGCGGTACAGCGTTTTCACATCGGCGACGATGCGATCGGCCACCGCAGCCTCCGGGCCAAGCTCGGTGCGGATCCATTCCTCCACGAACGGGCCGGCGGTTTCCCACAGGTTGATGTCCGGATCGAGCGCGGTAGCGACACCCTCCACCATGACCATCGTCTTTTGCAGCAGCAGGAGATGCGGCTGGGTGACCATGTCGAAGTCGCGGGTGATCGAGAACAGCCCGTCGAGCATCATGCCGATCGACATTTCCTTCACCGGCAACCCGCGCATCGGCTCGCCGACCGCGCGCAAGGCGGTGGCGAATTCGCGCACGTCGTGGTGGGCGGGGACGTACTCGGCCTCGAAATGGATCTCGGCGACGCGGCGGTAATTGCCGGTGATCAGTCCGTAGAGGATCTCCGCGAGCCAGATCCGCGCACGCCGATCGATACGGCCCATGATGCCAAAATCGACCGCGGCGATGCGATTGCCGGGAAGGGCGAACAAATTGCCCTGGTGAAGATCGGCGTGGAAGAAGCCTTCGGCGATAGCCTGGCGAAGGAAGGCGTGAACCAAGGTTTGCGCGAGCAGCGGCAGGTCATAGCCGGCATCGATCAGTGCGGCGCGGTTCGACAGCTTGATGCCGTTGATCCATTCAAGCGTCAGCACCTTGCCCGATGTGCGCGGCCAGTCGATCGCCGGCACATGGAAGTTCGGCTCGGCCGCCATGCCCTCGGCCAATTCGCTGGCGGACGCGGCCTCGCGGCGCAGATCGAGCTCGCGCGCGGTCCAGCGTTTGAAGGTTGCGATGACGAGGCGAGGCTGAAGCCGGGCAATCTCGCCGCCCATCGGCTCGACCTGCGCAGCGGCCCATTCATAGGTATCGATCGCGCGTTCGAAATCAGCCTCTACGCCGGGGCGCAACACCTTGACCGCCACGGCGCGGCCGTCCGTCGTTACCGCGCGATGGACCTGCGCGATCGAGGCCGCGCCGACCGGCTTTTCATCGAAGCTGCTGAACATCGTCTCGATCGGACGGCCGAGGCTTTCCTCGATTTGCGGGCGAATGATCTCAAATGGCAGCGGCGGCAGCGCGTCCTGCAAGCGCAGCAGATCGAGCGCAGCCTCGTCGCCGACGATGTCGGGGCGGGTGGCGAGCGTCTGCCCGAGCTTGACCGCGGCCGGGCCAATCGCCTCGAACGCGTCGGCATAGCGGGGCTGATCGGGCACGCGCGCGCCAAGCCGCGCCAGGCGTAGCAGGCGCCGCAGCCGTGGCGGTGTCTTGGTGTCGCGCTCCAAGCCTTGCAGCGCGCCGTGGCGCGCGAGCGTGCGACCCCATTTCAGCAGCCGCCACGTGTGAACGACAGGGTGCGTCATTCGCCGCTGCCCCGGAAGGGGCGGCCGGGATCGATCATATCTTCCAGCCTGAATGGATCGCCACGAGGCCTCCAAGCAGCGGCTCCACCTTGGTCTGAACGAAGCCGGCGTCGCGAATCATGCCTTCGAACTTCGGCATGTCCGGAAAACGGCGAATCGATTCGATCAGGTATCGGTAGCTGTCCGCATCGTCCGCCAGCAACTGGCCGAGCTTTGGTACCAAGTGATGCGAATAGGCATCATAGGCTTCCTTGAAGCCGGGCCAGGTGGTGGTGGAGAATTCTAGGCAGAAGAAGCGCCCGCCGCGACGCAATACGCGGTTCGCTTCGCGCAGCGCCGCTGGAATGTCCGTGACGTTCCGGATACCAAAGGCAATCGTATAAGCGTCGAAGAAGCGATCGGGGAAGGTGAGCACCTCCGCATTCGCTTCCGTCCAGACAAGGCCATCGATGCCGCGCTCCTGCGCGCGCTTCATGCCGACTTCGAGCATGGCAGGATTGATGTCCGCAACCGTCACCGATGCGCCGTCGCGTTGCAGGCGGAAGGCGATATCGCCCGTGCCGCCAGCCATGTCGAGGATCTGCTCGCCGGCGCGCGGCTTCACCCGGCGCACGAAGCGATCCTTCCACAAACGATGCATGCCCGCCGACATGGCATCGTTCATCAGATCGTAGCGGGACGCCACATTGGTGAAGACGCCGCCGACGCGGGCGGTCTTTTCTGTTGCGGGAATGTCTTCGTAGCCGAAGGAGACGGTGTCGCTCATGCGTGCGGCTCTAGCGGCGGGGCGAGGGCGGGGCTAGGGCTTCTGACGCTCGCGCGCACGGCTTTCGATCCGCGTCGACAGGCGAGCGACACACGCTAAAGGCCGGACATGCCCGAGCTTCCCGAAGTTGAAACCACCGTGCGCGGTTTGCGGCCCGTTCTGGAGGGCGCGCGCGTGCGGCTCATCGAGCCGCGGCGCGGCGACCTGCGCCGGCCGTTTCCGGCCGAACTGCGGCAGGTGATGACGGGGGCCGAGATCACCGCGCTCGGCCGGCGTGCCAAATACGGGCTAATCCACACCGATCGCAATCAGACGATGATCTTTCACCTGGGCATGTCGGGTCGCTGGCGAGTCGATCCGGGCGAGCTGCTGGTGCACGACCATCTCGTGATCGAGACGGAGGCGGGGCGGCGCGTTGCGCTGAACGATCCGCGGCGCTTCGGCTCGGTCGATCTCTGGCCGACGGGCGAGCTTGATGCCTTTCCTGCCTTTGCCGCGCTCGGGCCGGAGCCGCTGGGGCCGAACCTCAGCGCCAAATGGCTGAAGCAGGCGCTGGCGGGCCGACGTGCCTCGATCAAGCTGATGCTGCTGGATCAGCGGATCGTGGCGGGGCTTGGCAACATCTATGTCTGCGAGGCGCTGTACCTGGCGCGAATCTCTCCCAAGCGGGCGGCGGGGAACATCAGCCTTGCGCGGCTCGAGCGGCTAGTGGAGGCGATCCGCGCCGTGCTGCTGTCCGCCATCGAGGCTGGCGGATCGTCGCTGCGCGATTATGCGCGGCCGGATGGCGAGCTTGGCTATTTTTCCAAGCAATTCGCGGTATATGGTCGTGAGGGGCAGCCCTGTGGATGCGGCGGCACGGTGCAGCGATATGCGGAAGGCGGCCGCTCCACATTCTGGTGCCCCGCCTGCCAGCGGAGTTGACCAACGGCATCATTGCCGTTAAAGGCCGCGGCTTCCAGGGCGATGGGTGTTCCCGCCGCCCTTTTTTCATCGACTGATATTCGAGGACTGTAAATGGCGAACACGCCGCAAGCGAAGAAGCGCATCCGCCGCAACCAGCGCCGGGCCGAAATCAATGGTGCGCGCGTCAGCCGCATCCGCACCTTCGTGAAGAAGGTCGAGGCAGCGCTCGCAGCGGGTGACAAGCCGGCAGCCACCGAAGCACTGGCGGCTGTGCAGCCGGAGCTGGCGCGTGGCGTGGCGCGTGGCGTTCTTCACCGCAACACCGCCAGCCGCAAGTTCTCGCGTCTGACCAAGCGTCTGTCGGCACTCGCCTGAACGGACGCGCCGGCCTGATCGGCTGGTAGCGGATATACAAAAGGCCGGGTGGCGTGGTGCCACCCGGCCTTTTGTCGTGCGTGGAAGCGGGTAGTGATGCCCGCTCCCGCTTCCGGTCAGATAAAGGCGCGACCGCCCGTGACGGGGATCGTGGCGCCGATGATGTAGCTTGCCTCGTCGGTGGCGAGCATAACGTACGGCGCGGCGAGTTCGGCCGGCTGCGCGGCGCGGCCGATCGGGGTGTTGCTGCCGAACGACTTCACCGCCTCGGGCGGCATCGTGGACGGGATCAGCGGCGTCCAGACCGGACCTGGTGCTACGGCATTCACACGGATCTTGCGCTCGGCCAGCATCTTTCCGAGACCGGCGGTGAAATTGTAGATCGCGCCCTTCGTCGTCGCATAGGCGAGCAGTTGTTCGCTCGGATCTTCGGCGTTGATCGACGTCGTGTTGATGATCGAACTGCCCGCCTTCATGTGCGGCAGCGCAGCCTTCACCAGATAGAACATCGCGTGGATGTTAGTGGCAAAGGTCACCTGCCATTCCTCGTCGCTGATATCCTCAAGCTTGGCGAAGCTTGCCTGGTGCGCGGCATTGTTCACGAGAATGTCGATGCGGCCGAATGCGTCGGCAGTGTCGCTCACGATTTTGCGCGCGTGGGCCGGATCGCTGATGTCGCCCGGCAGCAGCAGCGTGCGGCGTCCGGCGTCCTCGACAAGGCGCTTGGTCTCCTCGGCGTCGTCATGCTCGTTGAGATAGCTGATCGCAACGTCGGCGCCTTCACGAGCGTAGGCGAGCGCCACGGCCCGGCCGATGCCGCTGTCTGCGCCGGTGATCAGCGCGCGTTTGTCGAGCAGGCGACCGTGGCCGGTATAGCTATGCTCGCCGTGATCGGGGCGCGGGTTCATCGCCTCCGTCTTGCCGGGCATCGGCTGCTGCTGTTCGGGCTGGGGCGGCGTGGGACGGTCGGTCATGGGGTTTCCTTGCAGAAGATCTTCCATGACAAGTCGTTGGAACGGCTAGCGTTCCGGCTCGCGCAAAAATTGGGGTGCGCTGTTGATTAGAGATCTGTGGCGAAGAAGGCACTGTGCGCTCTCGGGTGTAAGCGAACCGATGCCAAGCAGAAAAGCAGCGTCGCTGTTACGGCACATTCTTATTGCGGGTGTGTGAGCCGGCACGCTTCAGGTGCTACGACACGTGCAAAGGTCTTGAACCTTTATCGCTGGTGACCCCTACGGGACTCGAACCCGTGTTTTCGCCGTGAGAGGGCGACGTCCTAGACCGCTAGACGAAGGGGCCGTGCAAGCGGGAGCGGCGCCTCTACGGGGCACGCGGCGGCTCGTCAAGCCGCCGCGTGCCGTTTTTCGTTCAGGCCGCGACCTTGCGGCGTTCGGCCATCTCGGCGTTGAGCATTTCGGCCAGCAGGAATGCCAGTTCGATGCTCTGGCCCGCGTTGAGGCGAGGATCACAATGCGTGTGATAACGATCGGCGAGGCTCTGCTCGGTGACGTCCACGGCGCCGCCGGTGCATTCGGTGACGTTCTGACCGGTCATCTCGGCATGGATGCCGCCGGCGTGCGTGCCCTCCGCACGATGCACGGCGAAGAAGCCGCGCACCTCGGCGAGGATGCGCTCGAAGGGCCGCGTCTTGTAGCCGTTGGCTGCCTTTACGACGTTGCCGTGCATGGGGTCGCAGCTCCAGATCACCGGATGCCCTTCGCGCGTGACGGCGCGCAGCAGCTTGGGGAAGCCCGACTCGATCTTGTCATGGCCGTAGCGGGTGATCAGCGTGATGCGGCCGGGAACGCGGCCGGGGTTCAGCGTGTCGAGGAGGCGGAGCAGCACGTCCGGCTCCAGCGTCGGTCCGCACTTGACGCCAATCGGATTGCCAATGCCGCGCAGGAACTCGACGTGCGCCGATCCTTCGAAGCGGGTCCGGTCGCCGATCCACAGGAAGTGCGCGGAGGTGTCGTACCAGTCGCCGGTCAGCGAGTCCTGCCGCGTCATCGCTTCCTCGTAGGGGAGCAGCAGCGCCTCATGGCTGGTGTAGAAGCTGGTCTGCGCGAGCTGCGGCACCGTTTCCGGATCGATCCCGCAGGCCGCCATGAAGTCGAGCGCCTCACCGATGCGGTCGGCGGTTTCGGCATATTTCGTCGCCCAGGGGCTGCGACCCATATAGTCGAGCGTCCAGCGGTGGACCTGCGCGAGGTTCGCGTAACCGCCCTGCGCAAAGGCACGCAGGAGGTTCAGCGTCGCGGCCGACTGCGCATAGCCCTGCACCATGCGCTTGGGATCAGGGATGCGCGATTCGGCGGTGAAGCCGATGTCGTTGACGTTATCGCCGCGATAGGAGGGCAGTTCCACGCCGTCGATCGTCTCGGTGTTGGCCGAGCGCGGCTTGGCGAATTGGCCCGCCATGCGCCCGAGCTTCACCACCGGCAGCTTAGAGGCGTAGGTGAGCACCACCGCCATCTGCAGGATGACGCGGAAGGTATCGCGAATGTTGTTGGGGTGGAATTCGGCGAAGCTTTCCGCGCAATCGCCGCCCTGAAGCAGGAAGGCCTCGCCCGCCGCGACCCGCGCCAGCTCCGCCGTCAGGTTGCGTGCCTCGCCGGCGAATACGAGCGGCGGATAGCTACGCAGCGTGTCGGTTGCCGCGGTCAGCGCGGCGGCGTCGGGATAGACGGGAAGCTGGCGCGCCTCGTGCGAAGTCCAGCTGTCGGGGGCCCAATTGGCGGCCATAATCAGTTCCTTTCGGCGCGCGCCCATGCAAGAAAATGTCGGGGCGCGCAAACAAGTCGTACTTTATAGCACCCCGGGGTAGGCGCCGCCATCGATCAGCAGGCTCTGCCCGGTGATGAAGCCGGCCTGGGCCGAACACAGAAAGGCGCACGCGGCCCCGAACTCTGCCGGATCGCCGAAGCGCTTGGCCGGGATCCGCTCGCGTCCACGTGCCTCGGCCGTTTCCATGTCGATGCCCTGGCTCTTGGCGGCAAAGCTCATCACGCCGGGGAGGCGGCGGGTGGCGAACAGGCCGGGGAGCAGGAAGTTGATGGTGACATTGGCGCCGGCCACCTCGCGCGCCACCCCGGCAAGGAACCCGGTGAGGCCGATCCGCGCGCCGCTCGACAAATCTAGCCCGGAGGCGGGAGACTTCACGCTGCCCGACGTAATGCAGACGATGCGGCCGAAGCGGCGCTCGATCATGCCGTCGATCACCTGCTGCACCAGGCGGATCGGCGTCACCATATTGGCGTCGAGCCCGGCGTGAAGCGCGTTGGCATCCACGTCGCGAAAGCCGCGCGGTGGCGGGCCGCCGTTGTTGTTCACGAGGATGTCGGGCGTGCCGGCGGTTTCGATCAGCGCCGCCTGCACCGCCGGATCGCCGATGTCGCCGGCAACGGTCGCAACCGTCGCGCCGGTTTCGGCACTGATCGCGGCAGCCGTTTGCGCCAGCGGCTCCGGCTCGCGGCCGTTCAGGACGATGCGGCAGCCGGCGCGTGCCAACTCTTCGGCGCAGGCCCGGCCCAGGCCCTGACTGGACGCGCAGATGATGGCGGTTTTGCCCGAAAGCCCAAGGTCCACGGCGGTTCTCCTCTTTGATCGGAAACGCCATAGGCGAATGTCGGGCCGTGGCGAACCATCTTGATCCGCGGTGCACGCAGTAGGGACGCCGGCGCTTGCTGCGAGCCCAAGTCGGACCTAAATCGCCGTCATGTCCCACGTCCATCATCACCACGAACCGCAAGGTGCGGATCTCGCGCACGCTGCACAGGCAACGCTGGAGAGCGCCGGCGAGCAATGGACCGCGATGCGCGCCAGCGTGTTCGGCGCGCTGGCAGGCTTCGACAAGCCGGCCAGCGCCTACGATATCGCAGAGGCGGTATCGAAGACCGAGGGTCGCCGCGTCGCGGCCAACAGTGTGTACCGCATCCTTGACCTGTTCGTTGGGACCAACCTGGTGCGCAAGGTGGAGAGCGCAAACGCGTATGTCGCAAACGCGCATCCCGGCTGTCTGCACGACTGTATTTTCCTGGTTTGCGACACGTGTGGACAGACGACGCACCTGGACGATGATCGCCTGACCAGCGGCGTGCGGGACGCGGCCTCAGCGGCCGGCTTCGTGCCGGTGCGGCCGGTGATCGAGGTGCGTGGTCGCTGCGCCGAGTGCGCCTCTAACTGAACTACGCGTCGATCGCTGCTGCCGAGACGGTAGCATTCGACACAATCGACCCGCTGGAGTAAGCCCCGCAGGATGACCGATCTGCCTCAGACGCCGCTGCTCGATACCGTGTCGACGCCGGCCGACCTTCGGAAGCTTGCGCCCGAGCAGCTTCGCCAGCTTGCCGATGAATTGCGTACCGAAGTGATCTCCGCCGTGGGGACGACCGGCGGCCATCTCGGATCGGGCCTCGGCGTGGTGGAGCTGACCACCGCGATTCATTACGTCTTCGACACGCCGCGTGACCGGCTGATCTGGGACGTCGGGCACCAATGCTATCCGCACAAGATCCTGACGGGGCGGCGCGATCGTATCCGCACGCTGCGGCAGGGCGGTGGGCTGAGCGGCTTCACCAAGCGGTCCGAAAGCGAATACGACCCGTTCGGCGCGGCGCACAGCTCCACGTCGATCTCCGCTGCTTTGGGCTTCGCCATCGCCAACAAGATCGCCGATCAGCCGGGCAAGGCGATCGCGGTGATCGGCGATGGTGCCATGTCCGCGGGCATGGCCTATGAGGCGATGAACAACGCCGAGGCGGCCGGCAACCGGCTGGTTGTTATCCTGAACGACAACGACATGTCGATCGCACCGCCGGTCGGCGGCCTGTCGGCCTATCTGTCGCGCATCGTGTCGAGCCGCGAGTTCCTGTCGCTGCGCGATCTGATGAAGAAGTTCGCCCGGCGCCTGCCGCGGCCCTTCCACAATGCCGCCCGCAAGACCGACGAGTTCGCGCGCGGGATGACGATGGGCGGCACGCTGTTCGAGGAGCTCGGCTTCTATTACGTCGGGCCGATCGACGGGCATAATCTCGAGCATCTGATCCCGGTGCTGGAGAATGTGCGCGATGCGGAGGAGGGGCCGATCCTCGTCCATGTCGTGACCAAGAAGGGCAAGGGCTACGCCCCGGCCGAAGCGGCGTCGGACAAGTATCATGGCGTGCAGAAGTTCGACGTCATTACAGGCGCGCAGGCCAAGGCGCCGCCGGGGCCGCCGGCCTATCAGAACGTCTTCGGCGACGCGCTGGCGGACGAAGCCGATCGCGATCCGCGCATCTGCGCCATCACCGCCGCCATGCCGTCGGGCACCGGCATCGATCGCTTCGCCAAGCGGCATCCGGGTCGCTCGTTCGACGTCGGCATTGCCGAGCAGCATGGTGTCACCTTTGCCGCGGGGCTCGCCGCACAGGGCATGCGGCCGTTCTGCGCGATCTATTCGACGTTCCTGCAACGCGCCTACGATCAGGTCGTCCATGACGTGGCGATCCAGAATCTGCCGGTGCGCTTCGCGATCGATCGCGCGGGGCTGGTCGGGGCGGACGGCGCGACGCACGCCGGCTCGTTCGACATCACCTATCTCGCCAGCCTACCGAACTTCGTCGTGATGGCGGCGGCGGATGAGGCGGAGCTGGTGCACATGGTGCATACCTGTGTCGAGCATGATTCGGGGCCGATCGCGGTTCGCTATCCGCGGGGCAACGGCGTGGGCGTGCCGCTGCCCGAGACACCGCAACTGCTTGAGATCGGCAAGGGCCGGATCGTGCGCGAGGGCAAGACGGTGGCGATCCTGTCGCTCGGCACCCGGCTCGCCGAAGCGATGAAGGCGGCGGAGCAGCTTGAGGCCAAGGGGCTGTCGACCACGGTGGCCGACCTGCGCTTCGCCAAGCCGCTGGACGAGGCGTTGATTCGCAAGCTGCTGTCGAGCCACCAGGTCGCCGTGACGGTCGAGGAAGGCTCGGTCGGCGGGTTCGGCGCGCACGTTCTGACCATGGCGTCGGACGAGGGGCTGATCGACGGCGGGCTAAAGCTGCGCACGCTGCGTCTGCCCGACGTGTTCCAGGACCAGGACAAGCCGGAGGTGCAATATGCCGAGGCGGGCCTTGACGCGGAGGGGATCGTCGGCACGGTGCTGAAGGCGCTGCGCTGGAACGAGACCGGGGCTGCGGCCAGCGCGTGAGCGGCTGGACCAAGGTTTTTCTAGCTACCGGGCTGATGGTGGTGGCGCTGGTATGCTTCAACCTGGCGCTGTGGCGACGCATGAAGGAGGCGCGACGGCTGGGCGCGCTCCGCGTCGACGAGCCTGAGGATGGCGGGCCGCAGGCCTGACGCGACGGTGCAATGCGACCTATTGGTCTCAGCATGCGCCCGTGGTTCCAATCAGCGATACGGTTGAGCTTGCTCTTCTTTCCCAACGGCGGGGCACGCGAGGATAGCGCGGGCGTCACCCGGTGAGCGGGCCTCGACGTGAGTGCCGCCGGACGCAGCGATGACGCGTTCGAGGAGCTCTTGTCCGTCCGGCCACCAGCCGAGCCCGCTGGCGGCATTCAGATGGCCGAGCGGTCCTGCGTCGACGAAGTGACTGCCCCATGCGCTGGCGAGACTGCGCGCGCTTTCGAGCTCGATCCATGGATCATTCGTGCTGGCGACCAGAATGGACGGAAACGGCAGGGGCAGGCGAGGGGCGGGCGCAAACGTGCGCAGCTCTGCCGCGGCGGATGGCCGATCCACGTCCGCGGGAGCGACCAGCAGCGCGCCTGCGACCGGCCAACCCTGCGGTTGCGGGCTGAGGCTTGCCCACCAAGCGATGGCCTGGCAGCCAAGGCTATGACCGATAAGGATAACGGGCGCCTGCGCCTGCGCGATCGCCGCGTCCAATTTGGTGATCCAGCTATTGCGGTGTGGCCGATCCCACATGCCAAGATCGACACGACGGGTGTCGACACGGGCCTGCTCCCACAGGGTCTGCCAGTGAGCGGGGCCGGATCCTCCCAATCCAGGCACAGTCAACACGCTGGGACTCGGGCTAAGCGAAGACGAATACTGCGCCATGATCGGTCATCCTCATCATTGGCGAGGCCGCGCTGTCGTTGTTCTAGGGGGCAAGCGAAAGCGCGACCTCACCATCTTTTTATATCCTACCGAACTGATAGGCAATAAATCTGTTCCTTGCGGTAGTTGAGCCGAGGCCAGCTTGCGACGAAGGGCCGTGCGGGCAATAGGGGGATCATGGCGAAGGCGCGTGCAGATCAGATGCTTGTTGACCGTGGCCTGGTGGAGTCGCGTACGCGTGCCCAGGCGCTGATCATGGCCGGGCTGGTGTTCGCCGGCGATCGTAAAGTCGAAAAGCCCGGGCAGTCGCTGCCCGACGATGTAATCATCGACGTCCGCGGACGTGATCATCCTTGGGTGTCGCGCGGTGGGATCAAGCTTGACCATGGTCTTCGGCATTTCGGCTGGGATGTCGCGGGCTCCGTGGCGATCGATGTCGGTTCGTCGACAGGCGGGTTCACCGATGTGCTGCTGTCGCGCGGAGCTGTCCGGGTTTATGCCGTCGACAGCGGCACCAACCAGCTTGCCTGGAAGTTGCGTCAGGATGACAGAGTGGTCGTGCACGAGCAGACGAGCGCACGGCTGCTGACGCCGCAGCATGTGCCGCAGCCTATCGACCTGATCGTGTGCGATGCCAGCTTCATCGGCATCGCCAAGGTGCTGGATGTGCCGCTGAGCTTCGCCAAACATGCCGCGCGGGTGATGACGCTGGTGAAGCCGCAATTCGAGGCTGGCCGGGAAGAGGTAGGCAAAGGCGGCGTCGTGCGTGACGAAAAGGTCAGGCAACGAGTGTGCGATGAAGTGGCACGCTGGTTCGAGAGCAAGGGCTGGCGAGTCGAGGGCGTGGTCGAAAGCCCGATCACCGGGCCGGAAGGCAATGTAGAGTTCCTGCTGGCGGCTGTCCGTTATTGAGCCATTGGTGCATCAACCGCGTCGATTCACCCGTTTACGCGCCGCGCCGCGCGTGATTATGGCGGCGGGACCGATCAGGAGGGCTTGTGGGGGGCATTGCGTCTAGAGAGCAGTTGCGGATGTCCTACCTGCGGTGGGCGCTGATCTGCATACCGCTAATCCTGCTGCTAGGCTTTCTGTCGGGGCGCAGCGTGCCGGCAGGGGACAACAGCCTGTGGTATCAGTCGCTCAGCAAGCCGGCACTAATTCCGCCTGGGTGGGTGTTTCCGGTCGCCTGGAGCCTGTTGTACATTATGCAGGGCTTTGCCGTGGCCGCTATCCTCAATGCCCGTGGCGCCAGCCTTCGCGCGCTGGCTGTCGGCCTGTTCGCGGCGCAATTCGGCCTGAACCTGGCCTGGACGCCGCTGTTCTTCGGCGCCCATCGGATTGATCTGGCCCTGATCACGCTGGTGCTGATGCTGCTGCTGGCGATCGCTACAACCGTTGTTTTCAGCCGCATTCGTCCGCGCGCCGCGTGGCTGATGGTGCCGTATATGATTTGGATCAGCTTTGCCGGCGTGCTCACCTGGCGCATCGGACAATTGAACCCGGATGCGCAGACCCTTGTGCCGAGCGCCCGAACCTCCCAAGTCATTGGCTGATTCTCCTCCTCCGAAAGGCTTGGCTCCATGCAGTCCGAAAACCGGCTGTTCGATGATCTGGTGAAACTGGTGAACGGCGCGGCCGGTACCATGGCCGGCGTGGGCCGCGAGGCGCAGGCCGGGGCGCGGGATCGGGCGCGCGAGTGGATCGGCGGCCTTGATTTCGTGAGCCGCGAGGAATTCGAGGTGGTGAAGGCGATGGCGGTTGCTGCGCGTGACGAAGCGGATGCGCTGCATGCCCGGCTCGATGCGCTGGAAGCGCGCGGCCAAGTCGATCCGTCCACAGCTAACTGAACGCTGCGCTTTGCCCGCGGTGCCTTCCCGTGCGATAAGGCGGTAATGCTCGACGAAGCCGATATCGAATACGAAGCCGAAGCACCGCTCGACATGCTGGAAAGCTACTTCTCGGCCCATGGCTGGTCGTATGACCGCCATGAGGACGAGATCAGCGCGCGCATGAAGGGCAGCTGGACCGAGTATGAGTTGCGCGCGCTCTGGCGCGAGGAGGATGGCGTTCTCCAGTTCCTGGCGTTTCCTGACGTGAAAGTCGCGGACCACGCCCGGCCTGCGATCTACGAGACGATCGGCCTGGTAAACGAGCAACTGTGGCTCGGCCATTTCGAGCTGTGGTCCTCAAGCGGCATCCTCTTGTACCGCCATGCGGCATTGGTCGATCAGTCGGAAGACGAGGCGACCTTGTCGCTGGAGGCTGCGCAACTGCTGATCGACACCGCCATCGACGAATGCGAGCGGTTCTACCCGGTTTTTCAGTTCGTGTTGTGGGGCGGAAAAACGCCGCGAGAGGCGATCGCGGCGGCGCTGATCGAAACGCAAGGGGAGGCGTGACGCGATGACGCTACCCGAATCCTTGTGGTTGGTGGGTGCCGGCAACATGGGCGGCGCGATGCTGCGCGGCTGGATCGCGGCAGGCATGCCGCCGTCTGCGGTGACGGTGATCGATCCGGGCGCGCCGGAGGTGCCGGATGGCGTCCGCGTGTTGCGCGGACCCGCGGGCGGGTCGCCCGAGGTACTTGTGCTGGCGGTGAAGCCGCAGCTGCTCGATGCCGTGGTGCCCAGCCTTGCCGAGGTGCGTCCGGCGCTGCTGCTTTCCATTCTGGCGGGGGTCGAGGAAGCGACCCTAGCTGCGCGGATCCCCGCCGGGTCGATCGTTCGCGCCATGCCCAACCTTCCGGTAGCGATCGGCAAGGGCGTCACCGCATTGCATGCCGCCAATTCGACCGCTGCCATGCGCGAGATGGCGCAAACGCTGGTGGCGCCGCTCGGCGAGGTGGAGTGGATCGACAGCGAGATGATGTTCGATGCGGTAACGGCGCTGTCCGGCTGCGGTCCGGGCTTCGTCTTCCGCTTCATCGATGCGCTGGCAGCAGCCGGTGCGTCGCTCGGACTTCCGGCTGAACAGGCCGCGCGGCTGGCGCTTGCCACGGTTGAGGGTTCTGCGGCGATGGCGGCAGGGGCAGGGGAAAGCCCCGCCGTTCTCGCCGATCGGGTGGCGAGCCCAGGTGGCTCGACGCGCGAGGGGCTGAACGTGCTCGATCACGACGACGCATTGAAGCGCTTGTTGCAGGAAACCCTGTCGGCAAGCCGGCAGCGCAACGTAGAACTGGCCTCCGCGGCGCGGGGCTGAGCAGCTCGGCAGAGTGCGATGACGCTGGGTGCCCGACTTTAAAGTTGGGTAAGAACCTGTTCGGTCGATCGTGTGCCTGCTTGCCAGTTGCAGCGCTGAGCCGAAGTAGAGGTGGGAAAGATCTTGTTCGATGGGCGACTAACCTCAAACGCCATGATTTGGCATCGGTAGGCGAGCAGTTGCGGGTGAACCGGCGGGCTGCTCGCCGGTTGCGTTAGCTCGGTCGCTGGAAGGCGCGACCAGAAGTTTGCCGGTCGGTATCGATGTCATGTGGACGTGATACAAAGCTAGAGGTGATGCCCACGGTAGCAGCGCTTACGGCTGCTGATGATACTGAACCGCGCCGGGTTTGTCGGAGGCCCCAACTCCTGAGAGGAAGGGGCTATGACGAGCAAGACGACGAACAAGTTCTCACCTGAGGTGCGCGCCCGGGCGGTGCGGATGGTGCTGGACCACGAGA